>ONZW01000008.1_pt1 | contig 302779 bp, 246 predicted proteins | sample 1671071 | NCBI WGS metagenome assembly ONZW01 (sample SAMN06348119, study PRJEB24527) | human gut metagenome | biome: human gut; feature: ankylosing spondylitis patient; material: feces | host: Homo sapiens | place: China | collected 2015-10
GTTCCGCTGAACTCCAACCTTTGTTAACCTTAAATCTAATACTATGAAAAACACAATACAAAGAATTATTTTGAAATCCTCTAAAAGTAAATAAAGTATTTTCCGAAAAATAAAATCGATATTTCTCCAAAAATCCGCTAACTTAGCCCCTCTTAAAAATGATTTACCTATGGCACTTATCAAATCAGTAAGAGGGTTTACTCCTCAAATCGGTGAGAATTGTTATCTGGCCGACAATGCCACCATCATCGGTGATGTAGTAATGGGAAAAGATTGCAGCGTATGGTTCAATGCAGTACTTCGGGGAGATGTAAACTCCATCCGTATCGGCGACCGTGTGAACATTCAAGACGGTACCGTGCTTCATACGTTATATGAGAAATCAACCGTAGAAATAGGCAATGACGTATCCATCGGCCACAACGTGACACTTCACGGAGTTTGTGTGCACGACAATGCCCTGATTGGGATGGGGTCTACCCTGCTCGACCATGCCGTAGTAGGCGAAGGAGCCATCGTGGCTGCCGGTGCACTGGTACTTGCCAATACCGTCATTGAACCGCATACGCTTTGGGGCGGCGTACCCGCCAAGTTTATCAAGAAAGTTGACCCTGCACAGAGCAAGGAACTGAATCAGAAGATTGCCAACGGATATCTGATGTATGCTTCCTGGTTCAAAGAGGAAGAAACCGAGAAATAAAAAACAGCCTCGCAAGGTTTACGGCATTCGATTCCGTAAGTATTGCGAGGCTGTTACTTTTTATCTTTACCTAAGATTATTTATTCTTCAACTCTTCCAGCAATTCAGCCACATCTTCTTCACGTGTAGCCCAACTGGTCGCGATACGTACCACTGTCGTACCGTCAGCCCGTTTTTCCCACACCTCAAAGCCGATGCGCTGTGCCAGCTTTTCGTACAAGCTGTTTTCAAGCTGTACAAACAACTGGTTGCTCTGCGGACGAATGTAGAATGTATAACCGTTTGCTTTCAGTCCTTCCACAATCCGGTCAGCCATATCAATGGCGTGACGGGCAATTTTCAGGTACAAACCATCTGTAAACAAGGTATCAAACTGCAAACCTAACAGACGTCCCTTGGCCAGCAACACCCCCCGCTGCTTGACAATTGTATCAAACTGGCGAATCAGTCCAGGTTGCGGAATTACGACCGCCTCGCCAAACAAAGCACCAACCTTCGTTCCGCCAATATAGAAAATATCACACAAGGAAGCAATGTCTTTCAAAGTCACATCCGTATCCCGTGCTGCCAGTCCATAACCCAGACGAGCCCCGTCGAGGAACAACGGAATCTTATGCTTACGGCACACGGCAGACAAAGCCTTCAGTTCATCCAGCGTATAAAGTGTACCGTATTCCGTAGGATGCGATATATACACCATTCCCGGAGCCACCATGTGATCCCAGCTCGGGTCCTGATAGAAAGCCGTCACATAACGGTCTACTTCTGCCGCATCCAGCTTTCCTTCATGGTGAGGCAAAGCCAGCACCTTATGTCCTCCTGCTTCCACCGCTCCGGCTTCATGCTGGTTGATGTGGCCCGTTTCTGCTGCAATCACTCCCTCATACGGACGAAGCAAGGCCGTAATGACCGTGGCATTGGTCTGTGTACCTCCCACCATGAAATGCACTTCTGCCTGCGGGCATCCGCAAGCTTCTGCAATTTTCCGGCGAGCCGATGCACAATACTCATCCGTGCCATAGCCCGAAGTTTTCTCCATATTCGTCTGACACAAGCGCTCCAGAATCAACGGATGCGCTCCTTCCATGTAATCACTTTTAAAATATTGCATATTCGTTTTGTATTTTAAATTAGACTTTTTCTTCCAACATCAAACCCACTCCCTTCACAGTCTTCAGTTCCACCGTATCATCGGCCACTAACAGTTTGCGCAAGCGAGACACGAATACATCCAAACTGCGCGAAGCAAAATAATCTTCCTCCGTATTCCATAGACGCGACAAGATGACTTCCCGCCGCACGACCTGTCCCTTGTGTTCACACAACATACGAAGCAAATCGGCTTCCCGCACCGTCAGCATCCGTTTTTCTCCCCCTTTCTGTTTCCATACGCCACGCACCGTATCAAAGGAAAACAGTTTCCCGATGGGTACCTCCCGGACTTCTTTCTGCGCCGACATCCCTCGCGTCAGTTTCAACAATGCCGTGATATGTGCATGCAGTTCCTCGGCCAGAAATGGCTTTTTGACATAGTTATTCACACCCAGTTCATAACCTTTCACTACATCTTTCGGTGACACACGCCCGGAAGTAAACAAGATGGGCACATGCTCATCCTGCTCCCGAATGCGACGTACCATCTCATATCCGTCCATTACCGGCATCTCAATGTCGGCTACGATGACATCCGGCTGCTGTGCCTTCCATACGGCCAGTCCTTCCTCGCCATTAGATGCCGTCAGCACCTCATACCCTCCAATCATATCCTCCAGACCACCCTGAATGATATAACACAGGTTTGCGTCATCTTCCACCAACAACAATTTGATTATCTCTTCCATTTCATCGTTCCTCTTTTTTATTTTCCAGGGCACTCTCCGGAGGAAAAGCCAAGGTAAACCGGCTGTATTCCCCCTCCATGCTTTCCAGCGTGACCCGTCCGCCGTGCGCTTCCATAATCCGAAGCACATAATTCAGTCCCAGTCCGAAACCAGATGCTCCACCGGAACGACTGCGTTCACTGGCTGCCGCCCGTTCGTATTTTTCAAAAATCTTCCGCTGGTCTTTCAACGGAATACCGAAACCATTGTCGGCTACCGTCACACAGACTGTTCCATCCGCTTTCCGTTCCGAAAGAAATGTAATTTCCACGGCTTCGCCCGAATATTTCAATGCATTGTCAATCAAATTACTGAGCGCTTCCCTCAGAAATTCCTCATCCGCCCAAACCACTTCTTCCTGCAAGTTCCATACAAACGCAACCTGCTTAGCAGTTTTTGCCTTGTACTTCTCCGCCAAATCCTCCAGAATCGGGCGTAGCAGACAATCCGTCTGTTGCAATTTCAACGCGTGATTCTCCAGTTTGGAAAGCGTCAGTACCTTGTTGGTCAACGCCAGCAGATGCTCTCCTTCCTCTTTCACAATCCGAAAATATCGTTCCTTCTTTTCCGGCTGTCCGTCCAGGCGTCCGCTTTCCAGAATCTCCGTCCCCATCAGGATGGAGCTCAGTGGAGTCTTCATATCGTGAATCATAGCATACGAAAAGTCCTCTCTCACCTTGGCTATCTTGTCCTGCCGGATAATGACACGAATCTGATACACAATACAGATAATGACCAGTACCATAATCAGCACCGTGGCAATCAGCAACAGGGTCATACGCTGGAAAATCACCCAGTAAGGATTCAGAATCACCCCTTGCAGATAGCGGGTATATGCCTTATTTATAGGTACCAGCCTTGTTCTCAAGTATTTTTGTCCTTCCAGTTTTGCCTGTGGAGAGGATGCCCGCAACACATTACCTAACGAATCCGTCACACAAGTCGACACCTTGGCCGGGATACCGACCGAATCCAACATGTGGGCATAAATAGAATCCAGATTATGCAAGGACACATCCATCTTGAACGTATTCGATACCCCTTCCTGTATGGCGATGAACACAGCCGATTCAATAAACTGACGTGTTTCCGGAGTTGGAGTCTGAGTTTCGTCATCCTCCATGTCCTCATTCAGATCAAACCGATACGTGTACGTGGAATCCTTCTTCCCATGCAACTCTTTCCAAAGGCCCATCCGATCAAAAGCCTCCTTAAGTGCCGCATCCTTAAAAAGCTCATGGCTCTGCCGCATGACGTTCTCACGAGTCAGCTTGTAGGTGTTGACCAGCCAGACATACTGCAGTTCGACAATCGCAATCAGGCCCACTACCGCAATCCAGCGAATGTGTTTCATCTTCATAAGCGTATATTCTTCACGTAAACGAAAGACGTTAACGTAGCGTTAACCTTGCCTTAACCCAAAAAGCGAAATGGGCTTTTTAGTTTTGCAGTGTCAAAGATAATGAAAGGTGAGAGAAGAATGAACAATAATGAAAGATAAAGACACGAACGATATGAAAAAGTATTTTTTAGTGAGCATCTTGTTACTGCTCTGTACAATGCTCGGGACAGCCACCGCACAAACCATCTCAGGTAAAGTTACCGACCCTTCCCGTCAGCCTATTGACGGGGCCACGGTCGTGCTCCAAACTCCCGATTCCACATTTGTAGAAGCCACCATCACGAATGCTGACGGTACTTTCCTGCTGAATCACCAGCCGGCACACTATCGCCTGCTGTTTCAGCACCTGCTGTATGAACCGCAGGAGAAAGAAGGCACAGGAACCGATGCCGGTACGTTTATACTGCAACCGAAAGACTACGCCCTTCAGGAAGTCGTGGTACAAGGCGAACGCCCACTGGTCACCGTGGAAGGCAGCCGACTGACCTATGACATGCCGCAGCTGACATCCCAACGACTGGTCACCAACGCCTACGAAGCCCTCAAACAGCTTCCGGGCGTTATCGAACAGAACGATGTACTGACACTGGCCGGAGCAGGCGGAGTCAGCCTGCTGCTGAACGGACGTCCCTCGTCCATGACCTACGAACAACTCATCACTCTCTTAAAGGGTATGCCGGCCTCGCGCGTGGAAAAAGCGGAAGTGATGTACAGCGCTCCTCCGCAATACCACGTGCGTGGTGCGGCTATCAACCTTGTACTGAAAGGATATAAACCCGGCGAAGGAGGCTTGCAAGGAGAAGTCAACGGTGAATATAAACAGCAGAAGGAAGCCGGGGGCAACGGAGGCGTCACACTGGCCTATACTTCTCCTAAAATTGACCTCGATTTCATGTACAATCTTCAGAGCAACTATACCCGTGGCTACATTGATTTCATCGCCCGTCATACGGTGAAGGAACAGATATATGACGTAAATCAGGTGACAGACAATGAAGGACGTAGCCTGACGCACACCCTGCGCGCCGGAGGAACATATAAATTTGATAAAGACAACTCGCTGAACTTGTCCTATACCACCCAGTTCAGTCCGGACAAAACCGGCGACAGCCATTCCAACGGGAATATTTCCGAATCATTCAATCATTCTCAGGCTCACCACCAGATGCACAATGCCGCATTGTATTATACCTCCGGATTCGGATTTCAGGCAGGAGCCGACTACACGTATTTTACCTCGACCGATACACAAGACTTTTTCGACCGTAGTCCGGAAGAGGTAGAAACCCGCTTCATAAGCTGTTCCGACCAGCACATTGACCGCTGGAAAATCTATGCCGACCAGCATCACACACTGCCACAAAACTGGACCCTGAACTACGGGACTTCTTTTACCTACGTCAACAACCGGAACACCCAAAACTATGATTTGCCGGAAATGCAAGGCAACAACCTGCACAGCCGTATCCGTGAATACACCTATAACGTCTACGCCGGATTCGACAAGGCGTTCAACTCCCAATGGACCCTGAGTGCCTCTGCCACATTGGAATACTACCAGATGCAAGATTACCGGAAATGGGCTGTCTATCCTACCCTCCAGTTGAACTACATGCCGTCTGCCTCCCACATCCTCCAGCTGTCTTTCAGTTCCGACAAGACTTACCCCGATTACTGGACACTGAGCGGGGCCACCAGCTACCTGAACGGTTACAACGAAAGTTTGGGCAATCCATTCCTTCGTCCCTACACCGATTACAACGTCGACCTGACTTACATCCTGAAAAACAAATACATTTTTCAGGCAAGCTACAGCTATACACCTGACTACTTCATGCAAACCGTCTATCTGGATTCCGACCGTCTGAAAGCCATCTACAACTGGCAGAACTGGGATTACGCTCAGGACCTTTCTTTCACGGCCATTCTCCCTTTCAAGGCAGGAAGCTGGTGGGACAGCCGTCTCACCCTGCAGGCTACCTTGAAACACGACAAAGCCAGTGTATATTACGATGCACCTTTCAATCAGAAGCAATGGGTCGGCGTAGGACACTGGACACATACCTTCCAGCTATGCCGCCAGCCCAACCTGAAAATGGAGGTTACCGCTTTCGGACAAACAAAATCCATACAAGGCAGTTACGACATTCAGCCAGTGGCCTTCGTAGATGCAGCCTTGCGCTATACCTTTGCCAAAGACAAAGCCATGCTTCAACTGAAAGGACGTGACCTATTCAATACGATGAATCCCAAAACAAAAGTCCGGAACGGTGCGCAACATCTCGACATGAACACCAAAAGCTACATGCAGAGCATTACCCTTTCGTTCAGCTACCGCTTTGGCGGCTACAAGAAAAAAGAAGTGAAGGAAGTGGATACCTCACGGTTTGGGAACTGATATTAAACAAAAATATCCTGTTGCCAACCTACATATTGACAACAGGATATTTAAATTTCTCCTTCTAAAGGAAACAGGAATTATTTCAGGCTTCTGCTCCCATTCAGAATATCTTCAGGAATTTCAGCACAACGTGTATATACAGATACGTCTTCTGCATTATCCTTTACAGTCCACTTCATTGTTTCATCTGTCATTTCTGATACAATGTATTCTTTCAACGGGTCATGTGAATAATCATACTCACCTGTCAAAATATACCCTAAATCTTCATCTTCTTCAATTTCAAAAGAACCTGTAGATTTATGCGAATACATACTTCCCATATTTTCATACATTTCAAAAGTATGTTCCTTTCTATTAAAAGTGATGTATACATACTGACCTTCTTGTAAAGGTGCCCCATTGAACTCAGTCAACATCCACGTTCCATTCATAGTGGCATAATTTACCTCCTGATATACCACTGGAGCTTCTTCATCCTTGCTGCAAGCTGTCGTCATTGCTAACAACGAGATGCACATCATAATTCTAAATATGAATTTTACCATATCTTCCTAGTTATAAATATTATTATTTTATATCCATATTGATTTTTATTGTCCTATCGGATGGTCGTCCGGAAACACCTTCAAGTAAAACACTGAATGACTTTTTCCCCTTCTGCCCGGAAAGTTTTCTTCCATCCAGTTCTACCATCAATAAGCCTTCTTGTCCAGGTTCTAAAACCTCCGGTTCCGTTCTTAACTTCAAAAATTCTGGAAGAAATCCCTTTACAGCACTTACCTTTAAAGGCTCATTTCCTGCATTAGCGCAAGCTATCCGCTCGACTCTGCGGTGCATAGTCGCAGTGACAGTTCCCATGTTTATTGTCTTAGCACGTATTTTTAAATGCCCCATGGTATACCTGTAATCTCTCCATAAAGCCAATGAAGGAGTAACCTTTCCTGAAATGGTCAATGCAGCAATTGGTTTCTTTTCCGAAATGCTTACATATACAAATGCCCGGGTATAAATAGTTCCTGGTTGTCCGAACGGATTATAAGTCAGTTGAATCACAGCCTTTTCTCCCGGATTTATCACTGGAGAATCTATATGAGCGTTTGTACATCCACATGTAGTAGAAATCTTTGTGACTACTATCTTCTGTTTTCCGACATTCGTGCAAGTAAAAGTAAAGACTTGCGGCTTGTCATCCTCAGACAGAGTTCCTGCATTTATCTCCATACGTTCAAAGCGAAGCATTTCTTCCGCATGATCCATCAATACAGGATTCAATACGGCATCCAGTTCCTTTTGGGAGAAAACTTTCTGTGCCATCAAAGAAGGCACAGAAAGTAATATGAACATCCAGATAATTACAGTTCTCATAAAAATCAAACAAGATTACATCCACCCATTTCCAGTAGCTTTACGCACCGTAATCACAAATTCTTGTGTTTTGCCATCACTACTGGTCACAGAAGCTTTAGTGGTTCCAACTTTGGTACCTTTTACCTTCAGCTGATTATTATCCAACGATACTGCCGCAATACTGCTATCCACAACATTAAATTCCGTAGCTGTCACATTATCCGCATAGATTCTGTTCAAATTCACCGTTTCTGTGGCGTCAAGTGCTACGTACACGTTAGGTACACGCATTGGCTGGGCACCAAAATTACTGCCATCAATATTGGCCAGCACAGCCTGTGCATCGATTAAGCCTCCTATATTACCTCTATAAGCCGGTAAGTTCATTCTCAAATGAGGAGCAGCCTCACCTACACTTCCCCAATTTTCCCAATAACTCTTCTCATCTGAGAGATTGCCACTCAAATCTCTCACCGACGCCAGCAGCAAATCTTTAAAATCCGACGCACGATAATGCTTACGCAATTTTGCTGCATACGACAAACCTAAAGCTGCTACCCCCGATACATGCGGACAAGCCATTGAAGTCCCATCCATATAACCATATCCACTTTGGCTTGCGGTAAGGTCAGAACCCTCAATAGCTGAATTCGGCATAGTAGAAAGGATAGAAGCCTTTTCATCCTTAAAGGCATTCGCATCACCACCAGGAGCTGCAATCAGGTTCTTGCTTCCACTCGGGCTGACATAATTCGTATAACAAGAAGGTTTTCCTGCCGGATCAAGTGCAGTAACACAAATAAAGTCACCATACGCTCCCGGGTAGCTGACCATAGGAGCATATTCATTACCTGCTGCAAATATGGCAATACCTCCATCAATCACCCCATTCGGATCACCCGCATTATGAATAAAATATTCTAACGCTTCTTTCTGAAGTACCACCGAGTTAGACCATTCCTCATCCGATGTAAAACCAGGAGTACCCATCAATGGATTGATACGTCCAGAAGCTGCCGACCAGCTGCACTGCAGAATAACTGCGCCATTGTCTGCAGCATACTTAATAGCCTTTGCCTGATTCAAAACAGACGAAGCACCATTTCCACTAAAAATCTGGCAAGACATAATCTTCACACCCGTTCCAGGATTACCATCACCTCCAGCAATACCTCGAATACCTACGGTATTATTCTCTGCAGCAATTACTCCAGCTACGTGAGAGGCATGTCCTGTATCTCCCGTTTGCGTATATGATATATGACCATTCCCTGCAACAAAATTATAACCATATTTGTCACCGGCATATCCATTGCCATCTGCATCCTCATCAGAGCCAAATGTTTCTGCTGGATTAATCCACATATTATTGGCTAAGTCTTCATGGTTATACATCACCCCTTCATCCACTACGGCCACAATAATAGAAGGGTCACCCTGGCATTTTTCCCAGGCCGGTACACAATTTACATCGTATCCGGTAACAGCACCTGCAACCACAGTTCCATCATTTCCTATACCCCACTGAAGTTTCATATTTTCAGTCTGGGTCTGACTGCCTAATGTTTGAATAGCTTCTCTTGTGGCACTATTCAAGCCCTTTGCTTTCTTGGTGGTATCATAACCTCTCTTTATCACCTGGTTATATTCCACGGTTGCCACTTCCGAAAGCTTAGACATATCCAAAGCCACCTTATTCAAGTCCATATCTTTATCAAACTTCACCACATACCACAAATGCAAACCATTTTTACGGGTACGTTCTTCATGACGTTTGTCTACAGGGAAAACACGTTCAAAGGTATATGCTCCGGCAATATCTAGGATTTCATCCACCGAAGGGATACTCGAACGAGTCTGTACCCCGCTACGACTTAAAATCTGAGCTTTTTCAAGCACCTCTTCCACTTCCGGCTTAAACTTGATGAGAAGTTCACCTTCCACTGCCTCATCAGCCAAACCAGATATAGGGGCCACTATATTCTCTTGCACTCCAGACTCTAAAAACGTTTCAGAATCAGAGCAGGAGAACAACCCCATAGCACTCACAAGAGCGGCAAAAATATATTTTTTCTTCATTTTTAATCGTTTAATTTTCGAGCCATGCAAGCCCCGGCCTACAGGTTTGCAGGCCGAAAGCTTTACAAAGTTCTATTTTATATCATTCCACAAAAATTACTTTAACGAAATCAATTCCCCTCTTCCGATTCATCTGTTATCTGAGGTTTTCTCTTAGGATACATCTCATAATAACTCATCTTTCTCGTTATGCCATCATCTTCAAACCCATAGTTACTCAAGTTTGTAGGCTCATTACTGAACTTTGTAATAACCTCACCCTTTGTATTTTTAGCCTTTGAAGACGTTGTACTAAGTTCCTGCTGGAAAATCATGGTAAACGGATCCCAGAAGCTCAGGTACGGATGATATAATATCCAGTCAGGCAATTTCCCATTTAAGAAGTTCAGGTTTAAAGAAAGCTTCTTCATTCTTGGCCAAACTTTTGGAGCACCTCCACCCTTTAACAGATACTTATTAGCGTCTTCAATAGAAATTGAATCTTTATACTCTGCATTCTCAATATAGCTTTGTGTATAAACTTTCTCAGCACCAAGAAGTTGACGAAGTTCTTCATCCGAAGGCAATTCTCCATCCAACATATTTAATGACAATGACAGATATTCCAGATTTTCCCATTGCAACAACTTCTTAAAATAAGTATCATTATATCCATCTGCCGATTTGGGGAATCCATCTCCATAACCAGTAGTCCAACGGAAACCAAGTTTATCATCTTTTCCTTTGTAGGCTGAAAGATCTTTTGTTGTATCATAACGGTTTATCTTGGTCAAATCCAAATTACGTAAATAAGGGAAATTGTCCTTCGTAATACTTTCGATACCGATAACCTTCACGCCGTCTATTGTGGTTCCACCTTCGCCCATCACTTCAAAGTTATTGCTGCCCAAGTCCAAAGAGATAAGCGTATTACCCAACTCGGTAAAGTTTTCCGGCAATCCCACCAGACCATAAGCGCATATCGCTAAATTACGCAGATTTCCATATTTCACCAGTTCACAAATCTCATTTCCCAATACGATATCCTTGAGGAATGTATTCGAGTTTCCTGAGAATGTAATTGATTCAGCAGTTTTAAGATATTTCACCTGATAAGGAAGTGATTCCTTTGTTTCAAACGCAATAAATTCTACAGATTTCAAACGGCCAATCAATTCTTCAGGGACAGGAGCGGAATAATCAATCGTTCTATCTGGATTTAACTTAATATACTTATCAGTAGCTTCCCAAAGTTCTACACCTTCCCAGTATCTCATGTTTTCACTGGCATCCCAAGTAAAAATACCATTCATGCTACTATATATGGAAAGAAGAGCCAAAGAGTCTCCGGCACGGTCATCCGTAATTACCGGAGCAGGTTTCTGAGTAACAACCAGTTTTATTGAACCATCCCCCTCAGTATCAGACGTTTCATGCGGAGTAATAATTACCTCTGCAGTACGAGCCTTCTCAGCCATGTTGACATCCCAGTCAAAATGCAGTTTCAACAAGCGTGGACGGTCTCCATAATCATAATTAGGCGTTTCTTTCTTGTACTTCAGCCATTCCTTGTCTGAAACGGTTCCATCTTCATCTGGCAAATTATTGACCCTTACATCAAAATTCACATTGGCCATCATTGTAACCTCAAAGAAACGCTCCTCCAGTTTCGCAGAGTTTTCCAAAGAGATGGTTCTGTCTTCTTCACTTACAAAAATACCTTTTGCATACCCCATCTGCATTACTTTCACTGTAGTTGCAGTGGTCTGGCCTGCTGCCATAAAAGTGATAACTCCTTCACGTGGTTCAGCCACTACAGACGAGTCTACCAGAACTTCACAAGTAGCAGCTCCTTCTCCATTGGAAGGACTGAATTTCAACCAGGAAGATTCAGAAGTACCCTGCCATTTCACATTGCCTTTTATTTCCAGCAGTTCGCTGCCTCCATCGGCCCCGACAGCAATCTCCGTCTTGTCGATAGAGAATTCAGACACGACATTGTCTTCTTCCTTACAGGAAACAGCCAATACCATGCAGGCCGAAATAACCATTATAATATTTAAAAATCTTTTCATACGTTACTCGTTAAATTATTCCAAAGTCAGATAATCACATCCACGAATATCTTGTGTTGTATCATAAATCAGTAGATACATACCAGCCTTGATATAAGCACAAACAGACGATACATTCAGAACAATGCTTGGGTTATCACTTACATCCAGCGTATTAATAAGGTACGAAAGTCTTTCTGTTTCGGGAACCTTGCCAATATCATTTCCACCTAAAAGCAATGCACGCAAGCCTTTATGGTTACCAATATTTGTAGGCCATTCCTTATATACTCGGTTACCGTCATCATCACGCTGGTTACGCATAATCAACGTGTTCAGATAAGAAATATTTGCCAATCCCCATGGGAATGCCGAGAACTGATTTCCACTTATATCAATACCATACAAATGCGGCATATATGTTCCATTCATATCATCCGGTAATTTCTTCAAACGATTGTTCGACAGGTCAAGACTTGTCATCATATACGTTTTTTCACCCTTAATGTCATCATTCGTAATCTCCTCGATTTGGTTCCCGCTAAGATTCAACACGGTCAAAGGAGATCCGGCCGTGAACAAGTCTTTCGGGAAGGTTGTCAATGCATTACCAGCCAAAGACAAATTATTTGTATTGATACCCTTCTTTGTTTCAACTTTACTAATCTTGTTATAAGAGAAGTCGATAGAAGCCATTATGTAAATGGAACTTGCATCAAATATATCCGGAAATTCTGTCAGTTCATTATGTGAGAAAGACAGTGATTCCACATCATCCATGCCACAGAAATATTCTTTCCCATCTGTTGCTTTAATCGTTTTTATCTCATATATCTTATTAAAATCAAAAGTACCCTGAACCAAGTTCACATCTTTTCCAAAAGCAGGAAGTTTTTCTAACTTATTGTATATCAAATCAATCTTACCCAACTTTTTCATTTTAGAAACGTTCTCTGGTAATGATTTGATATTATTATAACCTAAGTAAAGAATCTGTAAAGATTTGCCTGCTTCACGCTCTGCCAATTCCTGTATTCCGTTTGGGAAGTCTTCCGCTAACTGAGGATTCATTGCCATATTCAGCTGAGTCAAATTCTTCATTTGAGCCAACTGAAGAGGGAAAACTTTCAAGTTTGGGCAGTTGTAAATTTCAAGGTCTGTACAACTTGCCAAATCACCCAATTCCTGGGGTAGCTCTGTAATAGGAGAATTGGCTATATACAATACTTCAAGTTTCTTCAGGTTTCCAATTGCCTTATCAATCCCCGTAATACCGTTGGTCAAGTCACCATGGATTATATCCTTGGGCTGTACAATCGATTTTTTAATGGCCGGCTGTCCAGCCTCTACCATACAACGCTGCATCTGCACGTCCCAATCCTGTCTGGAGTCGCGCAATGCAAAGTTATCCATGTAATCAGAACGTAGCTTTTCAAGCACTGCAGGAGTCAAACCACCCTTTAAATCAGCCAGTGGGTTTTCTCCCGGACGCAATTTATCATTGTGTGTACCTAAAGCCAGACTTTGAAGTTCTTCAAACTCACCAATCACTGCAGGCACAATTCCTGTCGGATTAAAATCGCCAATAGACAAACCTATCACACGGCCATTCTTGTCAAGGCTTACTCCCGGCTGGTCACCCCACATGTCTATGTCTTTATTGTCAAAATCCCAGTTGGTTCCTTTCGGATAGCTTTCGCCTACATAAGACCAGTTCGGACCTCCCAGCTCCTCCCACAAAGTACGAAGATTATAATAATCTTTTATGTTTGCAGCTGTTTCCATAATGGTAACAGGCACCTTTGCATCTGTCTGCTTGTTATCAATAACCGTAAATGTAGCCTCACCTAATACTTCATCATTAAAATATTGCAGAAGTTCCGTACGATTATATGCAGCATACGAAAGAATCTTGTAATTTCCAGCCTCAGCTGTAACAAGCGTATCAATTCTTCCGACAGAAGTACGATAGCCTATACCCCGGTCATCAAAATCTTCTACATAAGTTACCTTCAAAGACTTAAACTCTTGCGTCTTTTTGGTATCCATGTTCTGAATCTTAATATCCACCTTATTAATATCGCTAAACGGATAGGGGTCGGAATCACTTGCACCACGAGATTGGATATTTTTAATCAGTTCAAACTTAACCAAGCCTCTTCCTATTGCATCCACCAGCAAATCCTGCACAACAAGCCCACCGCTTACAATTGTAAAGGTTGTTTTTTCAGATGGAATACCGACAAAAATAGGTTCTTTCTCTGCCCTATCATAAAGATAAAATCCTACCAATGTATATTCGCCAGTCTGAAGTTCCAGTTTATCACTACGTAAACCATACTCAGCGCTTTGCTCATTATAGGCATGCAGCATAAGCGTCTGAGAGAAGTCATAATCATTGCTTCTCAACACTACTTTCACTTTATTTGCTTCATAAAGTGAATCAAGCACGTTTCCACTTGCACGAGAGGTCTCATTTTTTACATAAGACTCACTCTTGTACACCTTAAACTGTACGTAACCCTTATCAGCCTGAAATACTTCTTTGTCATCAGTACAGGCAGCACCTATTATTGTAATTAATAATATTACAAAATAGTTTAATAAGGATATTCTTATTTTGTTTCTCATTTTCATTATTTTATCTCACGCTTAATTAATAAAACAACCATATCTTCCATTCCTGTAGAAGTATAATACATTATCATGACTGATAAAGGCTCTACAAGTTGTTCTGTTTCAGGATCAACCTCTGTTCCACTCTTTTCTGTTATACCTGTTAATGAAAATGCACTTCCCATCATTCCATAATCGACTTGCACGTTAGGCCAAACAGGTGCACATTGCCAGTTATAATAACCACCGTATTGTTGATATATCTCTGAAGAAGTTATAATAAAAGTATCATAAGCAACACCACTCGGCAATTCACATTCATATATTTTATCTGTGCCATATTTCTCAATAAGACTTAAGTCCGGATTCTCTATTTTAGAGAAAGCAACAGGAGTAGATTCTCCGCAATCCACCATAAATTCATCTGTTAAATTCAGATTAGACTTTTGCTCTAACCCTATTAATACATACTTCCCTGCTGCCTCGGTAAAGTCGTTATCTGCAGTCAACAAATTATCACGACCGATCATATTTAAAGTATCTGTCGGTATAACTAAAATAGCACCTTTCCGTTTCTTTGATGTAGAATTTTCTATTACAGAAACCTTTGCTGTTTTATTCTCTACTCCTTCATTTGATTCTATTGTGGCATTTATCCATTTCGAATCATCATCCATCAAACGATATTGCTTATCTGAAAAATCTTCAAAATACAAAACTTCATAATCATTTCCATTTACCAATACATTTTGCATAACCAAAGGAGCATCAAACTCATCAGATTCACCCGTCATGCTATTGGAAGTAGAATATTTGCCTCCATCAGAATTGAAAGTCCATCCTCCCCAAGCATTCTTATCAGAACTAACTCTATCAATACCATAAAAATTCACTGGTATATTAACAAAATCGTCAGTTCCTGTCCTTTTCACTTTTATATCACCTTTTTTAGCAAAAGCACTAAATTCATTCTTTACAGTAACAGAAATATTTCCCGGACGAAAACCAAGACCTTTCAGAGGAGCTTCATTCACCACTAACCATTCGGGATATTCCTCAACAGTCCAATCATAATTAGTAGTAAAATTAATGTCAACTCCTTTTCCTATTTCCCTATAAAAAAACGGTATTAGGTTTTCCTCTGAAAAATAATTCCCATTAGCATCTGTCACCCATAAGCCTTCTCCCTGACGGGTCAACTTTGCAATGACTTTTTCCATGTCACCTTGTTTCAAAGTGATTTCAGCCTGCATTTCTCCATAACTCAACATTTCTTCATTTACAGACACCTGCACAGTCTGCTTTCCTGCCTGTCCACTAATAGAAGTCATTCCGTTAGAGAATCTGCACCACAAAGTTGAAGAATACAGTTTCCAATCCATTGACGCCTCAAAAACGAGGTCAACAGACTCTCCTGCCTTCACTGAGAGGATTTGTTCTTCTTCCGGGAAAGAAGGAGTCACAGGTGCCCCCTCATCCTCAGAACAAGCCACAACCACCACAGCTACAGCCATAAGCCACATTTTTGATAATATGTTTATATATTTCATACGTCTATTCTTTTGACATTACATGTTAATATCCTTGTTTCTTCAGATAATCATACTCCTCCTTAGAAATCCATTCAACTATAGTCGGGTATGTACCTAACGGACCAGCTGATTCGTATCCTTCTACATAGAAAGTATGATACAGCAGAGCAAATCCCTGACATACATTAAAGTATGAAACTACTCCAGTATAAGGCACGGCCAAAATCATATCCGTACCCAATACTGCTCCACCTGTAACTTCAGATAATTTGGTAACAACCTGAGTTTCCATCTCAACTTTGGGTTCAAGTGGTTTCTGCGTATTAAAACTGATTTTCAAGTCCATTCCATCCAAGAAGAAATCATTGATGATTACCCCATTTTCCTTTTCCGGATCTTGTTCTACAGTCACCACGCGGAAACTTGTATTCTGCATATAGTCTGCAAAGAAATTGGAAGTTACTTTGGCATATCCTACAAAACTCTTAATATCAAACCGACAAATCTTTACCAACTGCACCTTCGTCTCATCTCCATATATATCCCAGATTTTGTCTTGTGGCGCAACCAGTCTCAAATTAATACCCAAAGAGTCTGTATCCTCAAAGTTATCATAAAAACCTTTGATTTTTACAGAAGAAGCCAACTCGCCAGCCTTAATGGTAACCGAGTTTGACTGCAGTTCATAATGTAAGCCTTCAATGGCATTACTTCCTTTATCAACTACCTCTACGGCATAAGTACGATCATAGTCGCATGCCGTAGTAGCAGATATAGGAATATCATAATAGGTATCCGAACTTTGTATGGCAATGGTCTGCAACGAATCAGAGAACATTACATAGTCAGGACCTGCATAGGAAACACGGTCTTCGCTGCATCCGACAAACAATGTGGCAGCAAAGGCAAATATTCCCAATTTTCCGAAAAATCTTTTCATCGTTATTCCTTTATATTATTTCGTTATTTATTACTTTCATTCGGTTCAATGGCAGAGCCCGGCAAGTCAAGTTCATGCTGAGGAATCGGCCATACAAACAAAGGATTGCCAGCCTCAATTTTCAGGCTGCTTCCATCTCTCACACTTTGTTCCTGCGGCTTACGTTCAAAACCTTTACCCCAACGTTTCAAGTCCTGCAAACGGAATCCTTCCATGAACAACTCACGGAGACGTTCCTTGTCAATTTCGTCCAGCCAGTTTTCTGAAGTCAGAGTAGCAGAACCATACGTTTGATAACGAGCCTGACGCAAGGTAGAAATGTCTGCAGACGCTTTTGCAAAGTCTTCTTTCTGGCAATATGCCTCTGCACGAATCAGGTATTGTTCTGACAAACGGAATACTTTCGGCATATTTACATGATAAATACGGTAATTGGAAACAAATTCCATGTTTCCATAATACTTTACCAGCAACGGCCAAACAAGCCCGTGAGCATATCCGGTAGGCATATCCTGGAAGAATGAAACATAACGCAAGTCATTACCTTCATACGTATTCAGTGCTGCTTGTCCAGGTACATAATCCGGGCGATAACTAATTTCATCAAAATTCAAGAACACCTGTCCCAATTTTCCTCCATAAGATGTAGGGAGGAAACCGACTTTCCAGATAGTCTCAGTGGAAGCATCATATTTCCACATATAGTCATAATATGACATATCGTTTGTATAGACTGTAGTGGCGCTTGAAAGCAAATATAAATCACTGTCTATCAGCTTAGAAGAATACTTAATCGCATTATCCCAATCCTGCATATAGAGATATACACGAGCCATCAGTGCCTGCACCGTAAACTCATTGAAATAAGGCGAATCATAATAGTCGGATGCTACAAGCATAGCACCTTCCTCCGGTTCCATATAATCGTATGCTTTTGTCAAATCATCCAGAACAAACTGATATGAATCATACAAAGAGGCACGCTTCATTTCGCCCGGATTAGAATAACTTGATACAAGCACCACACCCAGTTCATCTTTAGCCGTAGCCGGATCGTATGCCTTGCAGAAACATTTAATTAATTCTGAATAAGCCAATGCACGGGCAAAATGCACTTCACCCTTATAAGCTTCCAGTTTCTCGTAAGCATCATCATCCACAATGTTATTCTCCCACTTGGCCACTTGTTCAAAGAAGAAGTTACAGTCACCGATAACCTTGTAAAGTGAACCGTAAACAGCTTCAATATCCGCATTGGTAGGATTGATGTTCCAGCGCCAAATATCACCGTAAGCATTGGAATAGCCATTTACTGCGTATACCAAATCAGACTGGATGTCAGGCAGCAAAGTCAAGTTACCGCTATACAAATAGCGGCTCATAAAGTCTGAGTAAATTCCCATGACAGCCTGATTGGCTTCTTCCACTGTAGTAATGGATTGATCGGCCAAAATAGCATGTGTAGGGTCCTTGTCCAAACATGAAGTAGAGAACAACATCGCCGCTACTCCCAATAAATATATTTTAAAGTTTCTCATCGTTGTCTTCAGCTTTTAAAAATTCAATTCTACGCCCAAAGTAAACTGACGTGACATAGGATATTGCGCACGGTATATATTAGCAGAGAATTCCGGGTCAAGTCCGGTGAACTTAGTAAATGTCAATAAGTTCTGTCCTTGTACATATACACGTGCTCCGTTAAAGAATTTCGTACTTTTCAATACACTCTGAGGAAGATTGTAAGAAAGCATCAGGTTCTTCAAACGCAGGAAAGAAGCATTTTCCAGGTAATGGGTATCAAACTGAGGAGTAACTCCATGACGCGGAATGTCTGTCACATCCCCGGGTTCTTTCCAGCGGTCATAAAGCAAACGTTTTGACTGGTTGTAAGAAGTATACAAACCATTACTTTCGTCCATAATGCGGTCATTGTTATACGCCCAACGGTCGGCCATCCAGCTGAACTGTGCAGAAAGCATCAAGCCCTTCCATGAAAGGGTTGTTCCGAAACCTCCTTGCCACGGAGCAATGAAGCTCTTTCCTTCAATCAGCACACGGTCTTCTTCGCTGAACACATTGGTTATTTCACCGTCTTTAGTATACCAGAGTGCATCTCCGTTTGCCGGATTCACACCTGCATAACGTACCATGTAGAAGTTTGCTACATCATGTCCTACCGCATACATGTTTACGTTGCTGTCTACATACTGATCGATTCCGTTATAAAGTTCCGTAAGCTTGTTCTTATTGTAAGAAGCATTGGCAAACACATTCCATGTAAAATCTTTTGTACGAATGATGTCAGCATCTACCGAGAGCTCGATACCACGGTTAACCATTGCACCTACGTTATCCCAATAAGCTCCGTAACCTCCGTCTGCATAACTTACCGGTACCTGCATCAACATATCAGAAGTCAGCTTGTTATAGAACTCTGCCGTAAAGTTTACGCGATTAAAAAAGCCCAGACGCAATCCTACGTTAGTAGTCCAAAGCTTTTCCCAAGTAAGATTCTCATTTCCACGCTGTGAGGGTTTGATACCTGTTTCACCCAAATAGTTAGAGCTACCCGTTACCAAAGCCAGATGTTCATAGTTAGAAATAGAGGAGTTACCAGAAGTACCTGTACTGAAAGTCAACTGAGCATTGGTAAGCCAGTCGTAATCTTCAAAGAATTCTTCCTTCTTGAAATCCCACATCAATCCTACAGACCAGAATCCGGCCCAACGATTATCTTTACCAAAACGTGAAGAAGCATCTGCACGTACAGAGAAATCTGCATAATATTTACCATCCAGGTTATACTCGCCACGGCCAAAGAAAGACAAGAATGCATATTCTGTAGTAGAATCCCCCCATGAACCAGCAAATGAACCTGATGAAAGATTAACCAATGCATCATTGTTCTGCTTGCTTGTGGTTACATTGAAATTCTCTGAATGATAATTCACGCCTTCCTGTCCCAACATAAAGTTAAAGTCATGACGGTTTTTCAGGTTAAAGTGATAATTCACCGTATTAGTAATGGTCAGGGTCAGATTATCCAAAGATGAACGTCCGGCACTACCCAGTCCTGCATTCAAAGAATAACTTGGAGTAGAAGTTGAGAAACCAGTATCATGTGAATAGTCTACACCAAACTGCGAACGAATAGTAAGTCCCTCAATCGGAGTCACTTCCGCAAAGACAGATGAAATGACCTTGTAAGTCTTATATTTTATCGGATTGTTTATCAACCACTCAATAGGGTTCACTCCGCTTCCTTTCCAGGTTCCATCATTGGTAGAGGCCAAAGAACCGTCTTCATTGTAAGGATTCCAGTAAGGCAACATAAAGTGTGAAGCAGAAATAGGTGCATAAATTGCATAATCTCCCTCCACAGCCTGCTCGGTTTCCTGATAAGCAAGCATGGTACTTGTTCCTAATTTCAGCCATTCTTTTGCACGGTTTTCCACATTGGCACGTACATTATAACGACGGAAAGAAGAACCGAAAGTAATACCATCCTGATCAAAGAATCCTCCAGAAACATAATAGTTAGTCTTATCAGTAGCGCCATTTACAGAAAGCTCATAACTCTGGGTAGGAGCATTGTTGTTAAACACTTCATCCATCCAGTTTACGTCTATACCTTTTACCTTATCATAATATTCATCACCGAGGTCAAGACCGATTTCTTTTTCATACTGTATACGCTCTGTCGTATTCATCATGTCCCAGTTGCTTCCAGCCAGCTGTGAGAATCCCCACTGACCTCGGAAAGTGACATTGGCATCTCCTACATTGCGTCCACGCTTAGTAGTAATCACCACTACCCCATTGGCAGCACGCGCTCCATAAATAGAAGTAGAAGAAGCATCTTTCAACACAGAGATACTCTCGATGTCACTGGGGTTAATTGAATTAAAACTTGATGATTCTACAGGCACCCCATCCAAGATAAATAACGGAGTTGTTCCAGAGTTAATAGAGTTAGTACCACGAATCTGGAAAGTAGCCGCACGGCTAGGCTCACCAGAAGCGGCCATTACAGTCAATCCCGGAGTCTGTCCTTGCAATGCCTGATCAAAGCTGGCCGTAGGTACATTTTCCAGTTTTTCACTTTTCACAGTCGACACAGAACCGGCAATGGTGCCTTTCTTACGTACACCATACGCTACGACTACCACATCGTCAATCATCTGTGAATCGTCCAACATTGTTACATTCAGCACACCGGTATGTGAATTCACTTTCAGCTCCTGCGTCTGCATACCGATATAAGAGAAGACCAAAGTAGCTTCGCCACCCTGAATCTGCAACTCATAGTTACCATCAATGTCGGTAACCACTCCATTAGTAGTTCCTTTTTGCAGGATAGATACTCCAATCAGCGGTTCATCGCCTGTCTTCGACACGACATTACCTTTAACCCTATACGACTGGGCTAAAGCTGACTGAATACCCAACACAGCAAAAAAGAGTAACCAAAGACTAAATCTTTTCATCTTTTGCCTGTTATAAAATAAATTAATGATTAAATAAAAAGTTCTTATTAAACAAAACAGCACCATACCAGCTTCACTAACCTTTCAAAGCCAGGCACGGTTATTCAAGCATTCATTACATGAACACTCAAAAAAGAGAAATAGTAGAAACGGAATACCAAAGCCAATCCCTTGATATTCCGATGAAAGTTATTGCTAGAATGAATCGCGAGATTTTACATTGCGGAATACCAATTCTTGATTATCAACCCCTATAATCACATAAAATAAATTCACATTCATGTCCCTCTATTTATATAACTCTAAGCCGCAAAGATATATAAAAAACTATAACATGATATATTTTTACCTATCATTTTTAACGAATTTCAGTATATAAATCTATAAATTATCATCAGAACGCGTATTTTTACTCACTAAATATACATTCTGAATAGTCAAATATTTTTAAATGTCTTCGAAAATCCTCAAATGTCCTCAAATGTCTACATAGCCCCTAAGCGACCTTTTATATTTGCACCGAAAACAACAATGTTTCTCTAACGGGAACCCTACGTTTTCCGAACGAGAAACATAAGGTTCCGCAAGGAGAAACATAAGGTTCAGCCAGCGGAAACATAAATAACAACTTGTAATATTTCAAAGGATATGGAAGCATTGTATGATTTTTTACCCGTACCGGGAACAAAGAACAGCGAAAAGAACCCGAAACTTTACCCTAAACTTGTAACCAGAGGAGCTGTACCCTTCAGCGAAATCATCCGGCAGATAGCCCGTTCTTCCGGATTCAAGGAAGGAACCGTAATTGGAGTAATGGAAGAAGTGGAGAAATGGACATCTTTCTACATTTCCAGAGGAGAATGCGTAGAAATAGGACACATGGCCTATGCCGTGGCCAACCTGAAGGCAGGGAAAGAGATAACCGACGAAGGCGAAATTCACGCCCAGACCATCCGATTCGATAAAGTACGGTTTCGCACAAGCAAGAGTTTCAACCGAAGATGCAGGGGACAGGAACTTTCCCGAGTCAAGACAGAATGGAAATTCCAGAAAAGCTCTGCCCGATACACGGAAGAGGAACGCCTGCACCTGCTCATGGAGTATCTAAAGCAGCATCCGTTCATCACAAGGACAGAATACGGTCAGCTGACCGGACTTCAGAAATCAAAAGCCTGGAAGGACCTGAACGGATGGGTAAAAAGCAAGATATTAGGAAGCAAAGGAAAAGCTCCCCACAAAATTTATATACTTCCACCGGAGACTATTTCGACAGCAACCGGCGACTCAGGTAGCGCACCGGATACCATACAGACAAAAAACCTACAGCCAGTACGGTAAAGAAAATGAGCGCCACGTCTTCCCAGTGTACACTGACGGGATAAGCGTCGACAATAAAACTGCCGGCTGCTCCTAAGGAAATCAGTCCGAAAGTCTGTTGCAACCAGCAAAGCAGCACACCTAACACAATACCCGACACGGCTCCGATAAATGAAATCAGTCGCCCTTCAAAAAGGAAGATACGCACAATCTGCCGGTCATTGGCCCCTAAGTTACGAAGCGTCACCACATCGTCACGCTTATCAATAATGAGCATGGACAGGGAACCGATGACATTGAAGCAGGCTATCATCAGGATGAAGGTCAAGAATAGATAGGATATGAATTTCTCTATCTTCATGATGCGGAACGTGTCGGCCTGCTGTTCGTAACGGTCGAACACACGAAAACGTTCGCCCAGGTGTTTTTCCAGTTTACGCTTAAAGGCATCTATATCGGTGCCTTCTTTCATTTTTAGATTGATGGCACTGACTTCAGTGGTGTATTGAAACAATTGTCGGGCAAATTTCAAAGAAGTAAGGATATAGGAGCCATCGTATTTCTCCTGATTTACGGCAAACACCAGTCCGGACGAGAACAGGTTTCCTCCTGTAAAGGAAGCTGCCGGATTGGCCATGTTCACCTTAGCCCCTCGCTTGGGAGCATACACTTCTAACGGGTCAAGGAAACGGATGCCGGTACCCAAAGTAGCTAATAACTGTACACCGGGAATAGCATAATCTACCACCTCATCATGCAGCAGCAACTCTCCTCTTCCGAAAAGAATGGTATCAATCGGTGTCAGCTCTTCAAAATTGTCTTCTACTCCTTTTATGACAGCCATGGCCTGACGCCCCTGATACTGCACCAAAGCATTGTCTTCCAACGACTCGGACACCAAGGCTACTTCAGGCATTTTCCGGATGGCTGCAATAGCTTTATCCTGGCCGTCGAACACTTTTCCGGTAGCAGGCACAATTTTCAGCTCCGGATCGAAAGCCGTGAACAAATTAGATACCAGGTCCTGAAAACCGTTGAACACGGAAAGCGTACAAACCAGCGCCAATGTGGCCAGTGCCACTCCACACACGGATATACCGGAAATCACATTGATGGCATTATGTGATTTCTTGGAGAACAAATATCGCCGGGCTATGTAAAAAGGAAAGTTCACCGTTATACCTTATTTATATATAACACAAAATAAAAACCCACAGAAGCCGGAAGCAACGTTCCATGTTCTTCTGTGAGTATTTACTAAAATATCAGATACATTATTTCTTCAACAGTTCGTCAATTTTCTCTGCATAATCCAGAGAATCGTCCACGAAGAACTTCAGTTCGGGAATGATGCGCAACTGATGGCGTACGCGGTTTCCCAGCTCAAAACGAATTGACTTCATATTGGCATTGATGTTCTTCACGATTTCTTCACTTCTATCTGAAGGGAAGACGCTCAGATATACACGCGCATAACTCATATCGGGACTGATGCGGACAATGCTGACCGAAACCAGCACACCAGGCATTGACTTGGTCTGCAAAAGAAAGATTTCGCTCAGTTCCTTCTGAATGAGGCGGGCAATCTTGTTTTGTCTGGTTGTTTCCATATTACCTTTTCATTTTTTACGTATGATAGTCAGACCGTCACGCAAGGGCAGGATTACCTTTTCCACCCGTGTATCGGCAGCCACCAGGTCATTGAATTTCTTGATTCCGATGGTCTGCGTGTCCGTGTGATGCGGTTCTTCAAGCACATGTCCGTCCCACAAGGTATTGTCGGCTATGATATAACCGCCGGAATGCATCTTTTGCAGAATCATTTCGTAATATTCTACATAGAAACGCTTGTTCCCATCCACAAATGCCAGGTCGAACACGATGTCCATGCCGGGCACAATTTCAAGGGCATCACCGATATAAAACTTGATTTTATCGGCATAGGGTGAATTTTCCAGCCACGGACGAGTGAAATCTTCCTGCTCGTCGTTGATTTCAAAAGTATGGAGCATAGCTCCTTCCTCCAGTCCCTCTGCCAGACAAAGTGCGGAGTATCCGCTATAGGTACCTATCTCAAGCACCTGCTTCGGACGTATCATCTGCACGAACATCTTCAGCATACGACCTTGCAAATGCCCCGAAGCCATACGGGGACGCAACAGTTTTACGTGCGTCGCCCGGTACAGCGCTTTCAGGTAGTCGTTCTCTTCATCAATATGCTGAAGAATGTATTCATCGAGCGCGTCAGTCTCTTTCATGATTACAAGTAACGGTTACGGTTGGGTAAAACGTAGTCATCTCCGCTCTTCAACACATCACCCACCTGGTTGATTTCGAGGAATGAAGTATGAGTACCTTGTTTACCACCGCTCAGATAAGCCACCATTTCGTTTTCTGACAGCACACCGTCGTCCATCAGCTTACGCAATGCAGCGAAATAATATTCCTGTCCGTTGGCTTTTTCCGGCATATAGATAGCTTCTACACCGTATGACAATGCCAGATGACGCATGGTCTTTTCCTTATAACAGATAGCCAATACCGGATATTTTCCACGGAAAGCAGCCAGGTTGCGGGCAGTCAAACCGCTGAAGCTATCGGTAATGATGGCACGGATAGGCATCAGGTTAGTAGCGCGTACTGCCTGTTTTGCCAGGAAGCTGGTTACATCGGTATTTGCCGGAGTCAAAGGAATTGGAATATCGTTTTCTTCCATCTTGTCTTTTTCAGCCTGAGCTGCAATCTTCGCCATAGTCTTCACAGCTTCTACCGGATATTTACCATACGCTGTTTCTCCACTCAGCATCAATGCATCGGTACGATAGTAGATGGCATTTGCAATATCAGTAACCTCTGCACGAGTCGGACGCGGATTGTTAATCATGGTGTGCAACATCTGAGTAGCCACGATTACCGGTTTCTTAGCCAGGATACATTTCTTAATCAAGATACGCTGGATACCCGGAATACGTTCCTGCGGCACTTCGATACCCAGGTCACCACGAGCTACCATTACGCCGTCGGCTACTTCCAGAATTTCATCGATGTTATCCACACCTTCCTGGTTCTCAATCTTAGCGATAATCTTAATGTCGCTGTGGTGTGCATCCAGGATTTCACGAATATCAAGTACATCCTGACGATTGCGGACAAATGAATGCGCAATGAAATCGATGTCTTTTTCAATCGCGTACAAAATATTGTTGCGGTCTTTTTCAGTCAAAGAAGGCAGGTTGATGCGTACACCCGGCACATTCACACTCTTGCGGCTTCCCAAAGTAGCATCATTGCGTACTTCACAGAACAAAGTATCTTCATTCTTATCAATAACCTTCAGTGCCAGTTCACCGTCGTCCATCAACACATCTGCTCCGACTGACAGGTCGTGCACAAATCCCGGATATGTCACAGCAATACATTCATGAGTAGTTTCCTGCTCCGGATTTCCTACAATACGAACTTTTTCACCTGTCTTGAAGTCAATCGGGCCTTCTGCACTGGCCGTAGTACGTACTTCCGGACCTTTGGTATCCATCAGAATACCGATACGGTTAGAAACGGTACGCACATTATTAATCAACTTTTCAAAACCTTCACGGCTGGCATGTGCGGTATTCATACGTACCACGTTCATACCTGCATTAAAAAGGTCTCTGATAAAATCTACTTCGCAGCGCAAGTCCGAAATGGACGCAACGATTTTTGTTTGTTTAAGCATCATAATAAATATACTATAATTTGTTGTTGTCTAATAAAATGGATTCTACTGCCAGACGATAAGAATTCAGCCCGAATCCGCAGATTACTCCTACGCATGCACAGGAAATCATTGATTTGTGACGAAACTCCTCCCGCCGATGAACATTGGAAATATGTACCTCCACGACTGGAGACGTAACTGCACGGATGGCATCCTGCAAGGCTATGGACGTGTGAGTATACGCACCGGCATTCAGCACAATGCCATCATACGAAAAGCCTGTTTCATGAATTTTATTTATCAGCTCTCCTTCCACATTCGACTGGTAATACGCAAACTCTACCGATGGATACCACTCTTTCAATTTTTCCAAATAACTTTCAAAAGATTCGGCTCCATAAATGGAAGGCTCCCGTTTGCCCAACAAGTTGATGTTCGGGCCATTGATTATTTGTATTCTCATCTGTATACTTCTGCTGAATTTTAATAACTTTGTAGAAGAATTTGGCACAAAGATACGAAAAAGAAATGAAAAAGGCCGATAAAAAAAACATAATAATAAAGTATAAGCAATACCTGAAACTAGAAAAGTCGCTTTCGGCCAACACGGTAGAGGCCTACCTTACGGATTTGGACAAGCTGTTCGCCTTTTTGGAACTGGAAAACATTCACTTTACAGATGTCACTTTGGAAAATCTGGAAACTTTTTCAGCCGGATTACGCGACATCGGCATTCACCCGCGTTCCCAAGCACGCATTCTGTCCGGGATACGCTCCTTTTTCCGCTTTCTTCTGCTCGAAGACTACATACAGCAAGACCCGTCAGAACTACTGGAATCGCCACAAATCGGCAAACACCTGCCCGACGTGCTGACGGTAGAAGAGATTGACACCCTTATCGGCAGCATCGACCGGAGCACACGGGAAGGACAGCGGAACCGGGCTATTTTGGAAACTTTGTACAGTTGTGGACTGCGTGTATCCGAATTGTGTAATCTTAAACTGTCCGACCTTTACCTGAAAGAGAAATTTATCAAAGTAGAAGGTAAAGGAAGCAAGCAGCGCCTGGTTCCCATTTCTTCACGTGCCATACGCGAACTGGAACTGTACTTTCCAGACCGCAACGAAGGACTGATAAAGCCCGGATATGAAGATTTTGTATTTATCAGCCGCTTCGGAAAAAACATTTCACGCATCATGGTGTTCCACATCATCAAAGAACTGGCAGAACAAACCGGACTGAAGAAAACCATCAGCCCTCATACTTTCCGCCATTCCTTCGCTACCCATCTGCTGGAAGGAGGAGCCAATCTGCGCGCCATACAGTGCATGCTAGGGCATGAAAGCATAGGCACTACCGAAATCTATACCCACCTTGACCGCAGCCGATTACGGCAGGAAATCTTGGAACATCACCCTAGAAATCGACTTAAAAATTAGAGAAATGCGTTTTTTTAAGCTTTTTTCGAACGGACCTACAAAAAAAAACAGATAATGATTAACACGTAATAGAGTTTTTCTTATCTTTGCTCCAAATAATCAAACAATAAGATTATTCATTTATACAAACTAAATATTTAACATCATGATTAAGAAGTTGTATTTGCCGTTAGTGGCATTGTTAGTCCTTGCTTTCTCTTCATGTAGCAAGATGGGCGAATTATCTCCTGACTACTTCACTACCAACCCTGAAGTGTTGGAAGCTATTGGTGGTAAGGTACCTGTAACTATTACAGGAAAATTCCCGGAAAAATACTTCAAGAAAAACGCAACAGTTGAAGTTACTCCGGTTTTGAGATGGGAAGGTGGCGAAGCTAAAGGTCAGCCAGCTACATTCCAGGGTGAAAAAGTACAAGGTAACGACCAGACTATCTCTTACAAGACTGGTGGTACTTATACAATGAAAGCCTCTTTCGACTATGTTCCTGAAATGGCTAAATCTGAACTTTACCTGGATTTCAAAATTAAGAAAGGTAAAAAAGAATACACTATCCCTTCTGTAAAGATTGCTGACGGTGTAATCGCTACTTCAGAACTTCCTACTGTAAACTCTGCTAATGCTGCTTACGCTCCGGATGCATTCCAGCGTATCATCAAGCAGGCTAAAGAAGCTCAGATCATGTTCTTGATCCAGCAGGCTAACCTCCGCGCAAGCGAATTGAAGTCTGACAGCTTGAAAGCATTCCACAAACAAGTAGTAGCTGTAGCTGGTGACACTAAGAACTACAAACTGAACAACATCGAAATTTCTGCTTACGCTTCACCTGATGGTGGTGTTGAACTGAATACTACTCTGGCTGAAAACCGTCAGAACAACACTGAAAAATACATGAACCAGCAGTTAAAGAAAGGTAAGATTGAAACTGAAGTAGATGCTAAATACACTGCTCAGGACTGGGACGGATTCCAGGAATTGGTTTCTAAATCTAACATCCAGGATAAAGACTTGATCTTGCGTGTTCTTTCTATGTACAGCGATCCAGAACAGCGTGAAACTGAAATCAAGAACATTTCTTCAGTTTACAAAACTTTGGCTGACGAAATCCTGCCTCAGTTGCGTCGTGCTCGCTTGACTGCTAACTACGATGTAATCGGACGTAGCGACGAAGAAATCAACGCTGCATTCGATACTGACGCTAAAGTATTGAGCAACGATGAATTGCTGTATGCTGCAACTCTGACTAACGACAACGCTCGTAAAGAAGCTATCTATAAGAAAACTGTTGAATTGTATCCGAACGACTTCCGTGCTTACAACAACTTGGGTATGACGGCTTATGCTAACGGTGACTTGGCTACTGCTGAAAACTACTTCAAACAGGCTGCAAGCAAGAACGCTAACGCTGCTGAAGTTAACACTAACCTTGGTTTGATTGAATTGACTAAGGGTAACGTAGCTAACGCTGAAACTTACTTGAGCAAGTCTACTGGTGCTAACACAGCTAACGAAGCTTTGGGTAACTTGTACATCAAACAAGGTCAGTATGACCGCGCTGTACAGGCATTCGGTGACACTAAGACTAACTCAGCTGCTTTGGCTCAGATCTTGGCTAAAGATTACAACAAAGCTAAATCTACTCTGTCTGCAGTGAAGAATCCGGACGCTTACACTAACTACCTGATGGCAGTTGTAGGTGCTAGAACTAACAACGCTGACTTGGTTAAGAGCAGCATGGATAAAGTAAAACAGCAGGATGCTGCTTTGGCTGCTAAAGCTCAGAACGACCGCGAATTTGCAAAATATGCAAACGAAGTAAAGTAATCTGACTTAATTACATAAAAGGAACCGGAATCGTGTCAAGTGATTCCGGTTTTTTTATGCCTTTATGGGAAAGAATCGGGAGAAGATGAAAGATTATAAGATGAAAATATGTATTTTCGCAAAAATAAAATACAGTTTATGAAAAAATTATATCTGCTCCTCTTATCTGTATATCTGTTGTTTTGCCTGGATTCATGCAGACAAAGCGATGAATTTGAGCTCAAAGGGGAACTGGAAGGTATTACTTCCGACATGATTCTGGTAGTTTTCGACGATCCTGAGTCTAAATTGGATACCATCTACCCACGAGAAGGTAAGTTCACCTATACTTTCACTCCCGACACCCTGAATATATTCCGTCTGGTGAACGATTCCGGTGAAACATTTCCCATATTCGCAGAAAAAGGTTGGAAGGTTTCAATAAAAGGCAGTTTGGCACATCCGGAAATCAAAGGGGAAGGAACCAATAATGAGTATCAGGAATTCTTGCAAAGCATAGCTACGCTGAAAGACTCTGCGCAAGTGTGCAAGCAAGCTGAAAGTTTCATCAAGAGTCATCCGGCTTCACCGGTTTCAGCTTATATCCTGTACCAGTATTTTTCACAATCTGCCAATCCGAACCTAGACCTCATCGCCCGACTGGCGGAACCTCTGACCGGTAAGGTGAAAGACTGTAGAGTATTAAATCAAGTTTTACAGAAATTACCCGAAAAAGGGAAAAATACGTCGGCCTACCTAAACTACATGTCCGTAAAGAAAAGAAATGGAGAATATTTGTCCTGGAGCAGCAGCGGCACGCAAAAACAATATTCACTCATTAACTTCTGGGCAAGCTGGGATAAGGAAAGTTTAGAAATAAAAGATTCTCTGTATACTCTATGCGAGAAATTCTCAAAAAACAACCTTCGGATTGTCAACTTTTCATTGGATTATAACAAAGAAGAATGGCAGAAAAATACCCGGAAAGATACGGAACAATGGATTGAGGTATGCGACTATAAAGGATGGAATAATCAGATTCTGAAGCAACAAAACGTGCAGCGTCTTCCATTCAACATACTGATAGACCGAAACCGGAAGATTTTAGGCAGCAATCTTTACGGAAAAGCATTACAGACCAAGATTGAAGCCCTGATAGCGGAAGACAAAAAATAAAACACAACTTAAAAACGACCTTAAATGCTTGTCAAACTTTTTGGAGCCGCCGTACAAGGCATTGACGCCACTATCGTGACAATTGAAGTCAACTGTTCGCGCGGTATAAAATTTTACCTGGTAGGACTTCCGGACTCTGCTGTCAAGGAGAGCCATGAACGTATCGTATCCGCTCTGCAAGTAAACGGATACAAATTTCCTGCACGACAAATAGTAGTCAACATGGCTCCAGCTGATATACGGAAAGAAGGTGCCTCGTACGACCTTCCGCTGGCTATCGGTATCTTAGCCGCCAATGAAACAATCTCCTCTGAACACCTGGCAGACTACCTCATCATTGGGGAACTAAGCCTGGACGGAAGTCTGCAGCCCATCAAAGGAGCACTCCCTATCGCCATTGCGGCTCGCCAACAAGGTTTTAAGGGAATTATTCTTCCGCAACAGAATGCTTCGGAAGCCGCTGTCGTAAATAACCTGGATGTATATGGTGTGGAACGCATTACAGAAGTGATTGATTTTCTGAACGGCACACGAATCTTACAGCCTACCATTGTCAACACGCGTGAGGAATTCTACAAACACCAATCTATTTTTCCGTTTGACTTTGCAGAAGTAAAGGGACAGGAAAATGTGAAGCGAGCACTGGAAGTTGCAGCTGCAGGCGGACATAATGTACTGCTCATCGGTGCCCCAGGCAGTGGTAAGTCTATGATGGCTAAACGCCTTCCCAGCATTCTTCCCCCGCTTTCATTAGGAGAAAGCCTGGAAACGACCAAAATACACTCAGTGGCCGGGAAGTTAAAAAAGGGTTCTTCACTTATTGCTACCCGACCGTTCCGCAGTCCGCACCACACCATCTCTCAGGTAGCCATGGTAGGCGGAGGAGCTACACCTCAACCCGGAGAAATCAGTCTGGCACATAATGGGGTACTGTTTCTTGATGAACTTCCAGAGTTTAGCCGGAGCGTGCTGGAAGTGCTTCGCCAACCTCTTGAAGACCATCGCATCACTATTTCAAGAGCAAAGTACAGTCTGGAATATCCGGCCAATTTCCAGTTAATCGCATCGATGAACCCTTGCCCGTGTGGTTACTACAATCATCCCACACGAAACTGTGTATGTAGTCCGGGACAAGTTCAGCGATACCTTAACAAGATTTCCGGTCCTTTGCTCGACCGCATTGACATCCAAATTGAGATTGTGCCCGTTCCCTTTGAAGAAATCTCCAAGAGCACCCCAGGAGAAAGCAGTGCCTGCATCCGCGAACGTGTAATCCGTGCCCGACAGATACAAGCCCAGCGTTTCGCAAACGAACCGGGAATCTACAGCAATGCCCAAATGACACCCAAACTGCTGCATCTCTATGCACAGCCGGATGCTGCCGGACTGGAACTGTTAAGAAATGCCATGAACCGGCTGAATCTTTCAGCCCGTGCCTACGACCGCATATTGAAGGTTTCACGCACCATTGCCGATTTAGAAGGAAGTAATGAAATACGTCCAGAACATTTGGCAGAGGCTATCAGCTATCGCAATTTGGACAGAGAAAACTGGGCCGGATAATTATCTATCCAGCCCAGACAATCAAAATAAATATTTAACAGGTATCAATCGGACTATTCCGTTCAATCCGGAAGGAAGTGTTTCCCAATGTCCGTAAGTACCTTTCTCGTAATTCAGCTTAGCCATATTGATGTCCTCAAAAATGCGCCATTGCTTGCCCTGACGGTCCATCTCAGCAATACTATTCGCGGGAAGGTTGGTAACCTCCACTTCTATGAGATTCTTACCAGGCTTCAGCAATTGCCCTATGCTTAAACGGAAGGGAGCAGCCCAGGCTACACCAGCTTCTTGCCCATTTATACGCACACGTGCACTCTCACGTACGTCACCCAGGTCCAGAATCCAGTCATCCGCCGATAATTCAGGCAAATCCAACTCCAATGAATACAATGCAGTACCCCGGTTAATCTTCGCAGCCGGATGTGCAATCTCTGTCCATGAAGAAGGCGTATCTATCTCAAATTCTCCTTCAATAGCCGGATAGCTTTCCACGAATTTCAGTTTCCAACCATGATCCAAACTCAAACTATAGTCCATTTCCTTCCTATATTTCCATTCAGGCTCTCCTTGCAAGGAACGAGTAAAAGTTTGAAGAATGATACTCTCTCCCGACTTCAACTGCATATATACCTGAGTTTTTCCTTCCACCTCACGCGTTTTTGCAATTCCCCGTTTACCCGTCATCGGATCAAAGCACATGATATGTTTTTCAGGCACATTCAATGTTACCCATCCTTCCACATCTTTAGCCTGTAAGTTGGAAATAAAATAATGATGTCCTTCCGTATGTGTACGCCGGATAAACTGTGCCCCCCAACGTGTCTTCAGCTCTTCTGCCGGAACTCCCGTACGCTCTAATGCCTCATGGTAATCACTTCCCACGATGATACGTCCTTTCCCGAAATTAAAAGTCTGTGTGCCCTGGAAAGACTTTTCTCCTGGCAACTGTTCCAGCAGTGCAAATAGTTGCTTCCGATTCTGTTCCAATGAAGCATATCCCGGCACATCTTCCGGATAATGTTCCACAAACACTACAGTTGCCCCCTGACGTGCCAATGCGACCAACTTCTTTAAGGTGGAGACTGGAATCAATTTTACTGCAGGTACGATAAGTGCTTTATAACAAGCACCTCCGCTTGTCTTCAGCATACCATCCTGACACGATGTACTTTTAATAAAAGAATCAGAAATATAGTCTACATCATAACCACCTGCCATAATGGTTTGTATCGTCTTGATAAACTTCGGTGCATACTGGTCCATCTTATGAATGTCAAAACCGACAAAACGCCCCGGAATGTCATTCCACATATCATATACCGGAAGATAAACCAGGAAATCATTATCAGGCTTACCTAATTGCAAAAAAGACTGGCAGCGAGTTATGTACTCAAAGAAAGCCGGTGCGTCACGCCATATCGTATTGGTGGGTGACATGTTTATCGTGGCATAAAACAGCCAACCAGGCCAGGCAGCTTCCTTCGGAGAATAGGGCGTACCATGAAAAAATGCATGATTCACACCCGATACAAACATCAAGTCCATATCAGGCTTGCACTGTGAGAGGGAAGTACGAAAATGTTCCGTCAACCAGGTGAATGTTTCAGAAGAGGTATAAGGTTTTCCTGCAATATGTGCAGCCGAGGAAGCATACTTCAGCATGGAAATATCCGAGAAATTAGGACGTGTAAGTGAATCACGTCTCAATCCTCTGATATGAAAATCAGTCAATCCAAACCCTTCACACTCCGGGATATCTACCGAAGCATACGTATCAATCAGATTGGCAGGAGAGCCATGCGCCTGATTACGGGTCGTACTTCCATGCCCATGCGCCCATTTGGTCCATGCAGTCGTAAAGTTCTCAACCAGAAGTTCTCCCAATGTTTCCCTATAATCAGACACCAGACGACGTGTCAGTTCAGTTCGTTCCTGTGAAATAAACTCCGGAAAATGATTTTCCAGCCGATAACCACGACGTGCAGCAAATTCTTTCAAAAATGCAGGCGTCCAATCGGCTCCGTACACCTCATACGAATCATTGAAGAAGGTACAGGGAAAGTTGACCTTGTTTGTCTTGAAAGCCTTATCAAACTTCTCAAAGTAAGATTTTACGGCCACCGGACTAAAATGATCCATGACATACCCTTCTCCCCCGGGGGCCGCACGCTTTACTTTCTGAAAAGTCCGCCCCACAAACAATGCTACCAGCTTCCAATCACCTGTCGGAGCATTCCACTGCAAATATCCGCCTTTAACTTTCTTGGTCAAATTCACCACTTTTCCGTCTGCCCCATAAGCCATCAGACAATCCAAGTAAGCCACATCCCGCTGTTTCTCTTCTTTAAGGTCACGAATATCGATTTCCAACCTTACCGGTTCACCTCCCTTTACCTCATAACATTCAAAAATAGCTTTTGCTGCTGCTTGTGAAAGAGATACCTCGGGCCCTCCGAAAGGCCATCCCGTTCCGGTATTCATATCAATGTCTATCCCGTTCATCTTACCCACCTCCTGCGTATAACGGAACATTTCCATCCATTCGGGTGACAGAAAGCGGATATTATGAGATTCATTTCCCTTTACCCCATAAATAGGCGTAACCTCCAGACTACCCAGTCCGGCCTTTCCATATTCCTTCAGGTTATAATTCAGATTATCTTTATCGACGGCACTTCCTAACCACCACCAGCGGCTGCCGGGACGTGCTTCAGGCCTCACCTCCGGCCAGTTTTGTGCAGCCGCCCCCATCGCAGAGCACAAAAGAAATAATAAGATGCTGTTCTTTTTCATGGAATTACAAATTAGGTTTTATACTTGCAAAGATAAAAGTTATACAGCCTTTACAACTATAGGAATGTACAGATTCATGGATTTTTGTACGTCTGATACACAATCCTCCAAGCAAGATGTACATTATTCCATTCATTCATTTCATGAAGGTGCGTATCTTTGTAGAAAATAAATCAATGAACACGGATATGAAAAACAACTTTATCAGACTGACTTTACTTGCCAGCTTTTTCTGCAACGTGCCTGGCTTGCATTTGCAAGCGCAAGCTCCACATCCGGAACGAATTTATCTTTCAGGAACCGGTATCGACAATACCGTGACATGGGACTTTCTCTGCTCAAAAGGACAAAACAGCGGCAAATGGAAAAAGATAGAAGTTCCCTGCAACTGGGAACTGCAAGGATTTGGAGAATATACTTACGGACGATGGTATACCATCAAAGGCGCCAAACCAAGTGATGAAACAGGTATTTATCGCCACAAATTCGAGGCTCCCAAATCATGGAGCGGCCAGCGGGTAAAAATTTATTTTGACGGAGTCATGACCGATACGGAAGTCTTAATCAACGGCAAACTAGCCGGAGAAATGCATCAAGGCGGATTCAACCGTTTTTGTTATGACATCACCGACTTACTCACCCTCGGAAAGAAAAATACACTTGAAGTAAAAGTCGCTAAAGAATCTGCCAATTCATCCATCAACGCCGCAGAACGTAAAGCTGACTGGTGGCTTTATGGAGGAATTTATCGTCCGGTATGGCTGGAAGTTGTTCCACAAGTACACATTGAACACTTTGTACTTAATGCCGACCAGCATGGCAAGTTTCAAGCTTCATGTGAAATGTATGGCGATGCGAAAGGATATGAACTTCACGTATCGGTACGAGGCCTGAAAGACGGAAAAACTGTCCTGACAAATACGGGACAGTCTGCACTTTCCAAAAAAATTACAGACTCTGGCAAGGAACAACAGATAGAAGGACAGTGGGCAGACATCCAAACCTGGTCCACAGAAGATCCTAATCTGTATGTAGCTCGTCTGGAGTTGAAATCACCGGAAGGCAAAGTGATTCAGACACGTGAAACCAGAATCGGCTTCCGCACCGTCGAGTTTTTCCCACAAGACGGAGTATATCTGAACGGAACCAAACTCGTCGTAAAAGGTATTAACCGCCATTCATTCTCCGTAGACGGCGGAAGAGCCACCAGTGCAGCCATGAGTCGTCAGGACGCACTTCTCATCAAGGAAATGAACATGAACGCAGTAAGATCGCACTATGCCCCCGACGAACATTTCCTGGATATGTGCGATTCACTGGGTATCGTATACATGGATGAACTGGCAGGATGGCAGAATTGCTACGACGAAAAAGTGGGCAGCAAACTGGTGAAAGAGATGGTACAGCGCGATGTCAACCATCCGTCCATCATCATCTGGAGTAATGGAAATGAAGGAGGATGGAATTATCAACTGGATAAACTGTTTGCTCAATACGACAAGCTTCAAAAACGGCATGTAGTCCACCCATGGGCCGACTTTAACGACCTGGATACGCACCATTATCCGGCTTATCTGACAGGAGTAGCCCGATTTACCAATGGCTATAAGGTCTTTATGCCTACAGAATTCATGCATGCCATGTACGACCAGGGAGGAGGTGCCGGATTACGGGATTTCTGGGATCGCTGGAATACAAACCCCTTGTTTGCCGGAGGATTTATCTGGGTATTCTGCGATGAAGCTCCCAAACGGAGTGACAAAGGAGGTATTCTGGATTCTGACAAATCGAATGCACCTGATGGAGTCGTTGGTCCTCGGCGTGAAAAAGAAGGCAGCTTCTATGCCATCCGTGCCCAATGGTCACCCATCCAGCTGAAGCCACTCCTCATCACCTCTCATTTTAACGGTAATTTCCTGGTTACCAACGAATATACTTACACGAATCTGAAGGAATGCAAAATGACGTACAAAGTATTGTCATGCGATACTCCATTGAAAGGTGTAACACAATCCGTTGAATTAAGCCACGGAGAAGTTACTCTCCCTGCTATCCAGCCAGGAGAAACCGGCACAGCTCATTTCGACCTTCCGGACAACTTCCATGAAGGTGATGTACTGGAACTGGAAGCTTTCGATAAAAATGGACATAGCATCTGCAACTGGAGCTACCCCATCCGTCTGGTAAAACAATATTTTGACCATAAGATGGTACAATCGCCCATGACCCTGGAAGCACTTCCCAAAGCTACCGCCTCACGTAATGCCAGCCACATCGTACTGAACAGTGCGAAGGTAAGTGTAACGTTTGATGCCACTACCGGTATCATCAAGCAAGTAAAAGCAGGAGAAACAGAAGTTCCGTTCAAGGACGGTCCGGTAGCTGTAGGAATGAAAATGCGCTATGAGCCTTCACTCAGTTACGTACGTGAGACACAAGAAGGAGCCATATTCTGTGCCAAATATAAAGGAGCAGCCGATTCCATTGTATGGCGTCTGACCGATCAAGGACTGCTTTATATGGATGCCATCCTGCTGAACCGTGCATCCGGCGGAGGAGGATTTGACGATGCCTTTATGGATACCAAGGTATACAACCTCGGATTGACCTTCTCTTACCCGGAAGCAAACTGTACCGGCATGAAATGGCTGGGACGTGGTCCCTATCGTGTATGGAAGAACCGTATCCCTGGTACCAACTATAACATCTGGCATAAAGATTACAACAATACCATTACAGGAGAAAGTTTTGAAAATCTGATTTATCCAGAATTTAAAGGATATCATGCCCACATGTACTGGGCTACACTGGAAAGCGACAAAACACCGTTTACTGTTTATTCAAGAAACGATGGAATCTTCTATCACATCTTTACACCGGAAGAACCTGTAGGACGTGTCAAAAGAACCATGCCGCAATTCCCTGAAGGCGATATTTCTTTCTTGCTTGACATACCGGCCATTTGCTCCTTCAAACCCATCGAGCAACAAGGTCCCAACAGCCAACCTGGAAATATCCGCATTAAACAAGGGGATGAAGGATTACATTTGAACCTGATGTTCGACTTCCGCCCGTCTGCCAATATCAATACCTCAAGATAGAACAAACACACTGTAACAAAGAGCCGTCTTGCATTGCGAGGCGGCTTTTTTACTTTTATACAAAAATCACGGTTTTCCGTGTTTCCCTTCCTCATAAGACAGACTATATTTGGCCCTAAAGGAATAGAAAACACAGGAAAGATGGAAATGACAGAAATACAACGATACAAAATAGCCTTAGAACGTCTTAAGCAACTTTCCGACATAAGATTGAGAAAACCCCTGCTTATTCAAACCTTAATGGGAAACCTGCGTGTATTACACTCCAACCACATCGGTTATTTCAAATACATCTCTACCAAAAAGAGTTGGGAGATAGCATTAACCGACGGTTCCTTTGTCCGGCTAAAAGGAAATCTGCGCGCGAAAAATTTATGTGCATATAATGACCGATTTATACAAATCCATCAATCCTATATCATCAACATACAGTATCTGTGCATGATACAAAACAACCACTGCATCATGTATCCTCCTTTTCATCATATCAATGAACTCTGTATCTCACAAAAATACAAAAGGGAACTGACCGCCTATTTCTACCAATTCTGAAGCGGATAACCCAGCTCACAATGTCATATCATTCAATCATTTCAGTCAAAATCTAAGATATTTTCCTCTGAAATTTGTATATTCAACAAAAAGGAATTATTTTGTCAAAATCACAAAAATACATTACATGAAAAAGCATATCCTTTTACTTGGCATCTTCTTGAGCCTTACAGTTTTCCTGTCAGTACAAGCAGGAAATACGGTAATCGACAGTCTAAAACAGGAAATACGACAAGCCGAACGAGAACCCTCTTCCAAAGAAAAATTAATTGAATTATATCAATTCCTGGGTGCAGAATATGAAACTCTGGACCACGATTCATCCTATCATTATATACAAAAAGGACTCTCTCTTTATCCGCGACCTGCCTTTGAGGAAGAAGGCTACCTGCAGCTGCTCAACTCACTGGCCAACTATCTTTTCATGGAAGGAAAGTTAGAGCAAGCCAAAGAAACATTCAAGACAGTAGCTGCACATGCCCCCAAGCTCAAAGAACGAAGATACGATCTGGAAGGAGTAGTAGAATCTTCCATTGGCGTTTGCTACCGTAAATTAGGCATGTTCGATTCAGCCGTATATCACTATAATCGCGCGCTCGATTTCTGTAAGAAAACAGAAAAATACGAAGACATCGCCTCCACTTATTACAATATTGGCGTACTTTACCATCTCAACAAACGCTATGAAGAGGCCTTGGAACAAGGCAAGTTAGCAGCAGACTATGCCCGAAAGGCAAAAGACACATTAATGGAATTATATGCCAACACGCTTATCGGCGGATGCTATTGCAACATGGGGAAATATGCAGAAGCAAGCCAGATTCTAAAAAGAAATGTCCAAAAAGCATTAGAGATAGAATATCCCCTACTTGCCATGAGTTCTCTAAGCCCCTTACTAAGTACCTACCAATTGTGGAATAAAAAAGATTCTGTCAGAATTTTTCTGAAAAAAGGAGAAGAACTGATCCATCAGATTCCGGAAAACAGTCCGACAGCACTTGAATTCTATGGCACTCAAGCCAGCCTGTACAACTGGATTGGAGAATTTCAGAAAAGTCTCGACATTCTGACAAACAAGTCGTTGATTCAGACGCAACTTCCATACGACAAGTATCATATTTTGATGGCACGTAATTACGAAGGACTGGGCAACTATCAGAAAGCATTCCACTGCATGCAGGAAGCATGTATTTATAAAGACTCCATTTTCGATGGAAAAATAAAAAATGAGCTGTCAGAGCTGAATGAAAAATTAAGGAATAGCGACAAGGAATTGAAGATTGCTCTTCTGGAAAGAAATCAGGCACAAGAGAAAGAAACCCGTCTGCGCCATACCGTCTACTATCTTACGGTTATCGGACTGCTTTTAATTGCCATCTCCATCCTGCTGCATAAACGGAAAGTACAGAAGAAAGAGACCGAACTGATAGCTGCACGTCAGTACATTGAAGGCCTGGAAAATGAACGTAAACGACTTGCCAAGGATTTGCACGATGGAGTTTGCAACGACCTGTTAGGAGCTATACTCCAAATACAGCAGCATATTTCTTCCGAAGAACAAAAGACAACTACCATTCAGACGCTGGAAGAAATACGCAATGGCGTAAGAGCCATCTCGCACGAATTGATGCCACCTAATTTCCAGTTTACTGATTTGAACGAAATGCTGGCCGACTATTTTGCGAAAATGCAGGAAGTATCAGGAGTGAGCATATCCTATGCTCCCCACGCCCACACAGACTGGACCACTATTCCGGAACACATAGGATATGAAATCTACCGCATCATGCAGGAAACCATCGGAAACATCTTAAAACATACTCAGGCAAAACAGATTCACATTCAACTAAAAAAAGAAGACACTCAACTTGTCATTCACCTGCATTATGACGGAGACTGGAATCCACATACCGATTCATCCAGAGGAATCGGCCTACGTACCATCAACGACCGATTAAAAACCATTGGAGGAAATTACAAGATAGAAAAAGACGATACAGGAGTAAATATTCATATTCAGGCATTTCTTCATTGAAAAAATCACGGTTTTCAGTGAAAATCTTCTCGATGAATCTTTTTTTCTTTGCAGTATAAAAATGCGACAAAATGACAAGTCAAAAAGCCAAAATACTATTAGTCGATGACCATACCCTCATACTGCAAGGCATCAAGCATGTGGTTTCCCAAATGCCTGAAATAGAAAAAGTATATACTGCCTCATCGGGCACTGAAGCGATGCTCCTGATAGACATGCAGCCATTTGACATTTATCTGCTTGATGTGGAACTTCCAGACACCAACGGATTTGAACTGATAGACAAGATTCTGCAAAAACATCCGGAAGCACGTATCTTGGTTAATACCATGCACGAAGAAATATGGATACTCAAAAGGCTTACCAAAGCATCCATCAGCGGAGCTATACTAAAGTCGGCAGATATTAACGAATTGACATTGGCTATCCAGACTATTTTGAAAGGAGGACAATATCTTTGTAAACGGTTCAAAACGATTTTAAACCGGATGCAAACAGAGGAACAAATCAAGGAACAGCTCACGCTAAGAGAGATGGAAGTATTGCAAGCCATTGCCAAAGGATTCAACACAAGAGAGATTGCAGATTTACTTCATGTTTCCAACAATACGATTGAAACACACCGGAAAAGTCTCATGAGTAAACTGGAAGCAAGAAATGCGGTAGATCTTGTTCTAAAAGCCATTAACCTTGGAATAATCCCACTGGATTCGAAATAAAAATCCACCCGTTTTTAGGGCTCATATTCTTTTTTTCGTATATTTGAGCGCAATGAATCTTTGTATCACCTTAATATAAACGAACTATGAGTCTCGAAAAAACATTAGTGATTCTAAAACCAAGTACCGTACAACGCGGACTTATTGGAGAAATAACCCATAGATTTGAACGTAAAGGCTTGCGCTTGGCGGGCATGAAAATGATGCAGCTTACCGAAGACCTGCTCAATGAACATTATGCACACCTGGCCGGGAAACCGTTCTTTTCTCGTGTAAAAGCATCCATGATGGCCTGCCCGGTTATCGTATGCTGTTATGAAGGAGTCGATGCCATTCAAGTGGTACGTTCCATGACAGGAGCTACCAATGGGCGTGTAGCAGTTCCGGGGACTATTCGAGGTGACTATTGTGTAAGTTCACAAGAAAACATCATCCACACCTCCGATTCACCCAAAACGGCTATCGAAGAAATAGAACGATTCTTCAAGCCTGAAGAACTGTTTGAATACGAAAGAGCTGTTATCGACTTTGTTTACTATCCGGATGAATATAAACTAACATAATTTTAAAAAGCTGGCAGAGCAACTTTCTGCCAGCTTTTTTCTATTTTAAACGTACACCATTTACTACCACATTCCGAAGTTGCAGTCCATGAATATATCCCTTCTGGATAGTACCCGATTTGCGTGCCGTAATATCGAGATTCTCAAACAGAAAATCCGACAGTTTATACTGTGTCTCGTCCTTCTTGACTGCAAAAAGCACATCACAGTCCAACCGAATATCACGCATGGTAACATGGCTTGAATAAGAGAAAGGAATATCTTTTCTATCTTTCAAATCAAAAAATTGTGTCCAAGGCTGGGCAAACAAGAAATTGACCACAGAACCTGTAATATTCTCCAGTCGGATATACTCATAATTTTGCGGTGTATCCGGACGCATTTTCAGCCAAAGCAAACGCTGGGCATGTTCCACCGTACAACGTCGCACCAGGACATTACGGTTATGAATGGATTCACTTCCGCAAGTCAATGCACTGTGGCAGAATCCCCATACACAATCTTCTATGATTATGTTCAAGTTGCTCCCGTTATTTACCTTATCCTGGTCTGCCCAAGGTCCTTTTCCGCCTTTCAAAGCTATTGCATCGTCATTCACCGACATATAACAGCCTTTCACCAGCACATTCTTACAGACATCAATATCAATAGCATCACTGCTCGGTGCTTTTACCGGTGAACGGGGAGCAAAAATGGAAAGATTCAGCAACTTCACCTTCTCACACCGGTATAAATGGGTTGTCCAAAAAGGAGAATTCTCCAATCTGACTCCAGACAACTGTACGTCTTTTGAATCTGCAATATATACCAGTCGCGGACGTAATTCCTCCAGATTCGTACATTGAGGATTGACCTGCCGACGCAACCAGAAAGATTTCCAGAAACGAAGTCCGTTCCCGTTTATCTTTCCCTCTCCTGAAAGTGTAAATCCATCCACCCCTATAGCATTGACCAGGGCCGCGAAATATTTCAAGTTCTGCCCCTCCAGGCGTGTATCAATCACATCAAAATGACTGATGTCATCACTACCTTTCAACACAGCTCCTTTTTCCAGATAAAGATGGGTGTGAGGTTTGAAAAAAAGTGAACCTGATAAAAACGTACCTTGTGGTATACAAATTACTCCACCTCCTTCTTGAGCCGCCTTGTCAATGACTGCCTGAATCTGTTCTGTCTGCAGCAGTGTGCTGTCATTCAGCACTCCATAATCCGTAATACGGTAAATTCTGCCCAACTCCTCTACCGGAACCACCCGGCTGTCTGCAAACCAATCCGGTATTGGAGTGCCGTCAGGAAACCTTTCCTGAGCGAACACACTTCCAGCCAGCCACAAAAAACAACATAGAAACAAATACTTGATACAATATTCCCTCATTTTTCAAATACTTTTAAATCACAATCATACGGAAAGCAAAATAGGAAACTTTTTCGACAAAAGGAAATAGAAAATCATGCAATAACATGTCTTTTTGTACAAAACTTCACTTGTATTCTTTAATACTTGGAGATAACTCCTGAAATCATATAACAGCGGCAATTCTTATGTACACCCTTATACAAAAGAAAGAATGACTTGACAAATTCTCTGTTTCACACTGTGGGATACAAAAACCACAGTGTGGGATACATATTTCACACTGTGAAATACATATCCCGCAGTATGAAACAGAGAAATGTCCGGGAGATTTCTGAAAATATAAACCTTACTTCAGCACTTAACAAAGAGCATTAGCATGTTTTAGAGGAACAGTTACTACATCAAGTGAAAAAATTTGAATGAATTTCAATGTATTTGCATGATTTTCCATGTGCAGATGTTAGTATATCCGCTACATTTGCAATTATAAATTTTAAACCAATACCTTATTTGATATGCGAAAAATTCTTGTTGTATTATTGCTTACAATAAGTGCAGGATTTACTACTTCTTCTGCACAAAAACTACCACCACAAAAAGAAACGCTCGATGTGGTAATGAAAGTAAACAAATATTTCATGGAGAAATATGCCGATTATCGGACTCCCAGTTTCGTTCGTAATGTTACCCGCCCCAGCAATATCTGGACTCGAGGAGTGTACTATGAAGGATTAATGGCTCTATATTCCATCTATCCTCGTGCAGAATTCTACGATTATGCATACAACTGGGCTGAATACCATGAATGGGGGATGCGAAATGGTAACACCACACGCAATGCCGACGACTATTGCTGCGGACAAACCTATATCGACTTATATAACATTTGCCCCAAACCTGAAATGCTGAAGAACATCAAGTCGAACATGAATATGCTGGTCAATACACCGCAGGTAGGCGACTGGACATGGGTAGATGCTATTCAGATGGGAATGCCCGTACTGGCTAAAATGGGACACCTCACGGGAGAACAAAAATATTTCGACAAGATGTGGGATATGTATGAGTTCTCACGCAATCAACTTGCAGGAAAAGGAATGTTCAATCTGGCCGACGGTCTCTGGTGGAGAGACGCTGACTTCTTGCCTCCATACAAAGAGCCCAATGGAGAAGACTGCTACTGGAGCCGGGGAAACGGATGGGCCTACGCCGCACTGGTACGCGTACTTGACGAAATTCCAGCCAATGAAAAACATCGCCAAGACTACATCAACGATTTCCTGACTATGAGTAAAGCATTAAAAAAATGCCAGCGTACAGACGGATTCTGGAATGTAAGTCTTCATGATGCCGGAAATTACGGAGGAAAAGAAACTACAGGTACTGCCCTGTTTGTCTACGGAATGGCATGGGGAGTACGAAACGGATTACTGGATAAAGAAGAATATTTACCTGTTTTATTAAAAGGATGGAATGCCATGGTGAAGGAGGCAGTCCACCCCAACGGTTTCCTGGGTTACGTACAAGGTACTGGGAAAGAGCCGAAAGATGGTCAGCCAGTCACATACGATAGTGTCCCAGACTTTGAAGACTATGGAGTAGGATGCTTCCTCCTGGCTGGTACGGAAGTCTACAAACTACAATGATAAGAATAAGCACAATAGGTAGAAACGTTTTGCTTCTTTACGTAAAAAGAAATGGGTGTGCTTTTCGCACACCCATATTTTATTTGCTTAATGCCCGGGAGCGTTCTCCCAAATAACCGCCATGATGGCGCTTGCTGTATTCTTCAATCGTAAAACCAGTCTTACGCATGGTCTCCACCACCAGAATATCTCCAATAACCGTCATCACAGTGGTAGAAGTCGTAGGAGTCATTCCCAGCAAACAAACCTCATCAGGATGACCTGTAGCCAGACAAATATCAGCGGCTTCCGCCAGCGGGCTATCCGGATTTCCCGTAATGACAATCTTTTTCAACTCCGGATTTAGACGCGCAGCCAGTTCGGTAAGTTCCACGATTTCCCTTGTCTTTCCGGAGTTGGAAATCAAGAGTAACAAGTCATTCTTTTGCAGAATGCCCAAATCACCATGCTGCGCCTCGCTGGGATGCAAAAACACAGAAGGAATTCCTGTAGAACAGAATGTAGTAGCAATGTTCATGGCTATCTGTCCAGCCTTACCCATACCGCTGGTTACCAGCTTTCCGCCTTTCTCATGCACCTGTTCCACAATCAGGTTTACCGCTTTCTCATATCCGTCTGTTACCGGAATATTCAACACGGCCTGTGCTTCACGCTGTAATAAATCTTTTATTGATGAATTCATAAGATTATGATTAAATTATAATTTTATTCCAATAAACGGGTCAGTTCTTCCAATGTATTCGCCACTTCAAAATAATTTTTCAACGGACGATGTACAAAATGTGTTTCCTCCAGCCGGTTCAAAAAAGCCAACAAGTCATTCCAAAAACCTTCCACATTATAAAAGATGACTTTTTTCTGATGATAGCCTATACTACACGCAGCCATCACATGAAATACCTCGTCCAGTGTGCCTATTCCACCCGGCAAGGCTACCATCACGTCCGATTCCTGCAACATAATATCTTTCCGGTCGCTCAAATTCACAGAATGGAATGTCACGTCAAGCAAATCGCTGACTCTTCCGTGTTCCTCCAGCTTTGTGGGAACAACTCCCATAATCATTGCCCCGTTCTCTTTCGCACTTCTTGCCAGGGCTTCCATCAGTCCGGTATTGGAACCACCGTAAACCAGCCACTTACGATGCTGCCCCAGCCATGCGCCCAGTTCCCGGGCTTTCTCCATGAATACAGGTTCTATCGCATCTGAGGCCGAACAAAAGACTGCAATTTTATTCATATATTAGTTTTAAATATCACACACTGCAAATATCTGCATTTTTTAAAGAAAGGCAATAGGTATTTATTGTAAATTTGCAGCGAAAAAGAAATTATACTTCTCAATATATGGCGTATTCAACTTTTACCCTCCCTAACGGCTTACGACTTATTCATACCACCAGTCCTACAAACGTGGCTTATTGTGGCTTTGCCATCGATGCCGGAACACGCGATGAGCTTCCACAAGAACAGGGTATGGCCCATTTTGTAGAGCACCTGATTTTTAAGGGCACAGAAAAGCGAAAAGCCTGGCACATTCTCAATCGTATGGAAAATGTAGGAGGCGATTTGAATGCCTATACCAACAAGGAAGAAACCGTCATTTACAGCGCTTTTCTGAAAGAGCATTTCAACCGGGCAGCAGAACTACTGGCTGACATTGTCTTCCATAGTGTATTTCCACAGAATGAAATCGAGAAAGAAGTGGAAGTCATCATCGACGAAATCCAAAGCTATGAAGACAGTCCGTCGGAACTTATTTTTGACGACTTTGAAGAACTGATTTTCCCCAACCATCCATTAGGTCGAAACATACTTGGCAATCCGGAACTGCTGCGTCAATTTACAAGTGAGGATGCACGAAAATTCGTACATTCACATTACCGACCGGAAAACATGATATTTTTCGTTCAAGGAGATATTCCCTTTCAGAAAGTCATCCGTACGCTTGAAAAAGTAACCTCGGATATTCCCCAATTTGAAGAGGGAAGCAAAACGCGCAAGCTACCGTCTGAATACAAACCCGGCAAACTGATTCTTCACAAGGATACCCATCAGGCACATGTCATGATTGGCGGAAGAGGATACCACGCTTACGACGAGAAGCGTACCGGACTCTATCTGCTCAACAATATTCTGGGAGGCCCTGGTATGAACAGCCGGCTCAACATCTCTTTACGTGAAAAAAGAGGTTTGGTTTACAACGTAGAATCCAATCTGACATCCTATACGGATACGGGTACATTCTGTATCTATTTCGGCTGTGACCTGCACGATGCCGACCACTGTATCTCACTGGTGCATAAAGAACTAAAGAAAATCCGTGAGAATGCCCTGACTGAATTACAACTGGCTGCGGCAAAGAAACAAATCATCGGACAAATAGGGGTGGCCGGAGACAATTTTGAGAACAATGCGCTCAACATGGGAAAATGCTTTCTGCACTATCATACTTACGAAGAAAAAGAAGAAGTCTTCAAGCGGATAGAAAGCCTCACCTCTAGCCAACTCCTTGACATAGCCAATGAAATGTTTGCCGAAGACTATCTTTCTACCCTGATTTATCAGTAAATTTATACCGGATAGTACACTTTTTCCGCCACTTAGTAGCAGGATAGAGACATATACTCTTAAAGCTCAGTTTTTGTCTTTTCATACATTTTCAAAACTTCCTAATTTTCGAGAAAAAATAGGGGAACTATGAAAAAGAATGAAATCATTAAAGACAGGTTGGAAGAATGGGTAGAAAATAAAGGATTCTTAAACTCCAGGTTTACCATCATAGAATTATGTAAAATTATAGGAATAAACCGGACTTATCTTTCGAACTATATTAACAACACATACGGCTTAAACTTCAACTTATGGATCAATCACCTGCGCATCGAAGAAGCCAAGCAATTGATGGGCCAAACCCCTAAACGAAGTTTATCGGAAATAGCCGAACGAATAGGATTCACAGATCTGGCTCACTTCAGCAAACAATTCAAACTCCAGGAAGGAGTCTCTCCGTCTGAATGGAGAAAGAATATGTAATAATACGCAACAGAACGGCAGGAAAAGCGTAAAAATCACTATCTTTGTACGCTTAAGATAGGATAATTACATAAACTATATACACATGAAAATAGAAGATAAACTGACCGAATCTATCCTGAACGGTATAAAGACCTTATACAATCAGGAAGTTCCTGCCAAAATGGTTCAACTTCAGAAAACGAAAAAAGAATTTGAAGGCCACCTGACACTGGTTGTCTTTCCTTTTCTGAAAATGTCTAAGAAAGGTCCGGAACAGACTGCACAAGAAATCGGGGAATACTTGAAACAGAATGAACCGGCCATTGCAAATTATAATGTAATCAAAGGTTTCCTGAACCTGACCATTGCATCTGACGTATGGATTGAACTGCTGAACCGCATCCATGCCGATAACCAGTGGGGCATACAAAAAGCTGACGACAATGCGCCACTTGTCATGATTGAATATTCTTCTCCTAATACCAATAAACCGCTTCACTTAGGTCACGTGCGTAATAACCTTTTAGGAAGCGCGCTGGCTAACATCATGGCTGCCAACGGCAACAAGGTAGTGAAAACGAATATTGTAAACGACCGTGGTATCCACATCTGTAAGTCTATGCTGGCCTGGTTGAAATATGGTAACGGTGAAACTCCTGAATCATCGGGCAAGAAAGGCGACCACCTGATTGGTGACTACTACGTAGCTTTCGACAAACACTACAAAGCTGAAGTAAAAGAGCTCATGGCTCAATATCAGGCTGAAGGTATGAACGAAGAAGAAGCAAAGGCAAAAGCTGAAGCAAACTCTCCGTTGATGCTGGAAGCACGCGAAATGCTTCGCAAATGGGAAGCTAATGACCCGGAAGTACGTGCCCTCTGGAAGAAGATGAATGACTGGGTATATGCAGGTTTCGATGAAACTTACAAGATGATGGGAGTAAGCTTCGACAAGATATACTACGAATCACAGACTTACCTTGAAGGAAAGGAAAAAGTAATGGAAGGTCTGGAAAAAGGACTGTTCTATCGCAAGGAAGACGGTTCTGTATGGGCCGACCTGACTCCGGAAGGTTTGGATCACAAATTGCTGCTCCGTGGTGACGGTACTTCTGTATACATGACACAGGACATCGGTACTGCCAAGCTGCGCTTCCAGGATTATCCTATCAACAAGATGATTTATGTGGTAGGTAACGAACAGAACTACCACTTCCAGGTATTGTCTATCCTACTCGACAAGCTGGGCTTCGAATGGGGTAAAGACCTTGTACACTTCTCTTACGGTATGGTGGAACTGCCGGAAGGTAAGATGAAGAGCCGCGAAGGTACAGTAGTAGATGCCGACGACCTGATGGAGGCCATGATTGAAACTGCCAAGGAAACCAGCAACGAACTGGGTAAACTGGACGGACTGACTCAGGAAGAGGCAAACGACATCGCACGCATCGTTGGTCTGGGTGCCTTGAAATATTTCATCCTGAAAGTAGATGCCCGCAAGAACATGACTTTCAACCCGAAAGAGTCTATCGACTTCAACGGAAATACAGGTCCGTTCATCCAATATACATACGCACGTATCCAGTCTATTCTGCGTAAGGCAACAGAAGCAGGACTCAGCATCCCGACTGTCATCCCAAGCGGTATTGAACTGAGTACGAAAGAAGAAGGTTTGATTCAAATGCTGGCCGACTTTACCAACGTAGTGAAACAGGCTGGAACAGATTACAACCCGTCTATCCTGGCAAACTATGCTTATGACCTGGTAAAAGAATACAACCAGTTCTATCATGACTTCAGCATCCTGCGTGAAGAAAATGAAGCCCTGAAAATATTCCGTCTCGCTTTGAGCCAGAATGTAGGCAAAGTAGTCAAGCTGGCTATGGGCTTGCTGGGTATCGAAGTACCTGAACGTATGTAATTACAATCTTGTATATCAGGTGGCTGGCAAAGGGATGGACCACACTCCTTTTGCTCAGCCACTTTCTTTTTAAAGACCATCTTATGGCTAAACAAAAATTCTACGTGGTCTGGAAAGGAGTGAATCCGGGTATCTATTCTTCATGGACCGACTGCCAACTGCAAATACAAGGCTATAAAGGGGCTATATATAAGTCTTTTGATTCACAGGAAGAGGCAGAACATGCCTTTGCTACTCCTGCATATCAGTACATGAACCGTCACCGTGCATCGAATTCAGAAAAAGCCGAGGCACAACTCCCCGAGAACTTCAACTTGAACTGTCTGGCAGTAGATGCTGCCTGTAGCGGTAACCCCGGGCCCATGGAATATCGCGGAGTGTACCTGCTGACGGGACAGGAAATCTTCCATTTCGGACCGGTTTATGGTACCAACAATATCGGAGAATTCCTGGCCATCGTTCACGGGCTGGCACTTCTTAAACAAAAGAACCTGAACATGCCCATCTATTCCGACAGCCGTAATGCCCTCTCCTGGGTGAAGCAAAAAAAATGCAAGACCAAACTGGAACGTACTGAAAAAACAGAAGCGCTCTTCCAGTTAATTGAACGGGCTGAAAAATGGCTGAAAGAAAACACTTATACCACTCCCCTGCTCAAGTGGGAGACTGACGTATGGGGAGAAGTCCCCGCTGACTTCGGACGTAAATAATCAAAAACTCAAACAGATGAAAAAGAGACTTACATATCTGGGATGCTTTTTCGCCAGCATACTAGGGTATTTCCTACTCCAGAAACCTGTATTCATGCTCTATAACGGTGCATGTGAGAAAGGAACAGCTTTCATAGACTACCTACGGGTATTGTTCCATGGCTTTACGCTTGACGCAGCAACCACCGGATACCTGACGGCCATCCCCTGGCTGGCCATTCTTTGCAGTATATGGTTCCGCCGTTTTCCTTTGAAGAAGATACTCATCGGCTACTACGTCTTAATCAGTCTGGCTACCACACTTATCTTCATCGGCGATATGGCCCTATATCCGTTCTGGGGATTTAAACTGGACGCTTCCATCTTCCTCTATCTGGACTCTCCGAAAAATGCCATGGCCAGCGTATCCTTAGGATTTATTCTGATACGACTGCTGTGTATCCTCATCTTATCAGCCTTGGTAACATGGGGACTGTATAAAATTACCCCAGCCAATCTGCCACAAGTCCAGAAGCGTATTGCTGGTAGTCTGATAACTATTCTCTTAGGAGGTATCATCTTTATCATCATACGAGGAGGTGTTACCGAATCCACCAGCAACGTAGGACAAGCCTATTTCTGTAATGATGAATTTCTGAATCATTCCGCCATCAACCCGGATTTCAGCCTGCTATCCTCCATCAGTAAAACAACCGATTTTGCCCAGCAATTTAATTTCTTCGATGAAGAAAAACGCGCTAATCTATTTGAAGGATTGTATGCAGACACGGGAGAAAATGAGGTTTCATTACTCACTACCAACCGTCCTAATGTATTGATTATTCTCATGGAAGGTTTTGGAGGAGTATTCGTAGAATCATTAGGAGGAGTACCTGATGTCAGTCCGAATCTGGAGCGTCTGAGCAAGGAAGGAGTCTTCTTTACCAACTGCTACGCCAACAGTTTCCGTACCGACCGAGGCACAGTCTGTACCTTCAGCGGTTACCAAAGCTTCCCCACTGTTTCCGTCATGAAATCTCCCGCCAAAAGCCGCACCTTGCCTTCCATTGCCGGAAAACTGCGGGAACAAGGCTATGCCACAGATTTTCTGTATGGAGGTGACATCAACTTTACCAACATGAAGAGCTACTTACTGGGCAGCGGATACCAGCATCTGACAGCAGACGTGGATTTCAGCATGGAAGAACGAAAAAATCCATGGGGAGTAAACGATGATATTACTTTTGAGTACCTCTACCGTCAAATAAAAGAACGGAATACCAACCAGCCCTGGCATACAGCTTTCCTTACCCTGAGCAGCCATGAGCCGTTTGAAGTACCTTATCATCGTCTGAAAGAAAAGATTCCCAATGCCTTTGCCTTTACTGATGATTGCTTGGGGAAATTTATCGATAAGCTCAAGGCTCTTCCTCAATGGAAAAACCTGCTTGTCATCTGCCTGCCAGACCATGGTTTCTATTATCCGGAAGAAGGACTGGTGCACGACCCGCGTATTCATCATATTCCGATGCTGTGGTTAGGAGGCGCCATCAAGCAGCCTATGGTCATAGACAAACTGATGAACCAAAGTGATATGGCCGCTACCCTACTGGCACAACTGGGAATCAGCCACAAGGAATTTAACTTCAGCCGTAACGTGTTAGGAAAAGACTATAACTATCCGTTTGCTTACTACACCTATAACAACGGATTTGCTTTCCGCGACAGCACCGGCACGACACTGATAGATAACAATTCCGGCAAGGCATTAATAGAATCCCCAGCTCCAAACGAACGACGCACAGAACTGGGGAAAACGATTCTACAAACTTCTTATGACGATTTGGGAGCGCGATAAATTTTTACTCCACAAACATCACTTTCGATGCATCACGCGGTTTAGCAGCCGGTGATTCATCTGGATATCCGAAGGCTATGCAATACAACAATTCATAGCCTTCAGGTATATTCAGGCGCTTCAGATAGTCTGCTGCCTGAGGCTCCGTCTTCATAAAGCGTATGGGGCTTCCCAAACAGCAGGAACCGATACCCATTGACCAGGCCGAAAGAATCATATTTTCTCCCAACAGTCCACAGTCTATCTGCGACATATCATACGAAGTATCGTTGGCAATAAATACTACCGTAGGTGCATTGCGGAACATATTCTTGAATCCCGGATCTTCTGCCACTTTGGGATTCACTTTCTTATACACTTCTGTAATACCATTGATAAACTCCGGATTGTCCACCACGCGTACTGCCCATGACTGTTTATTCTGTCCGTTGGGTGCATGAATACCACAGTCCAGAATCATCTGCATTGTATCACGGTTTACCGGCTGCGGCAGATATTTTCGCACACTCCGTCGTGTCATGATAGTTTCAATCACCTGATTCTTGGCCGAAGACTTATCAACCGCAGGGGTCTGTTCCGTCTGCGTCTGTCCACCACAGCTGGAGAGGCACAATAACCCTGCTCCTAACATTGAATAAATTACTTTTTTCATAAACTCTTATTTTCACCTAGTTATTTCACCCCTAATTCGGCAAATCCCATCGGTTCGCCCGCACGAATCATACGCGTAGCCTTCAACTCTATATAACGGGCTTTTACCGGAGTAAAGAATACCGACTGCATCACCGGATTATTCTGTATATTTGAGAACTCACCCGCTTTTACCAGTTGATTCACTGCCTCCTTGCTTGTGCCAACCCGTATCTCATAATTGGCAATCAAACCCTTGTTAGGTTCACCCTGATCAGGCAAGAAATGAAGAGAAGAAACTAGTCGCTCTTCCTGCAAATCAATCAACAAACGGTCACCTTCTACAAAACAAGTGGTCTGTGATTGCTTGTCAGAAGCCTTTGCTGACTCTTCAGCTTTTACATCCGGCAAAAGGTAAGGTACTGATTCAATGTCTTCCACCTTCTCTACAAAGGAATCGGATACATTACCTGCATCATACACTCCTACGTTACTCAAACAAAGCGGGCCACGTGCATCCGTAATCCGAATACGTATACCCTTTGTTTCCACCGTTTCAAAACGCAACAGACGTTTATATCCAATAGTAGTAGTTTCCTCATTCAACTTCACCGGAAGCCATGTATCTTTATCAAGGTATTCCACCACAAATGCTTTTACACGCTGTCCCAATGGAATATATTCCTGAAGCATCATACGATTCATTCGAGTAGGCGTATCAAACGAGAATTCGATATCAGCTGTAGTTACCCCGTCTTCCGTAGCCCAGTAAGTATCAAAATTATCATCGGTCAAAGCTGATGCTACAAAATCTCCTCCACGTTCATTTGACACCTTAGGCGTCATTCCTGCCACGAGATTTGTTTTCAATTGTTGTTGAATCATCTCATGGAAACGAACTGCATTAGCAGAATCTACCGGATGAATCAATCCTCTCCGGTCAACCGGGAAGTTCAGCAACAAAGTCGCATTATGTCCCACACTGCGGTAATACAAATCCACCAGCTGATCCGGACTTTTCACTCTGTCATCTTCTTCCGGATGATAGAACCATCCCGGACGGATAGACACGTCACATTCGGCAGGCACCCACTGATTTCCATCTGCATGGCCATACTGTAATTCATAGCTCTTTTCATATCCCGGATGCACTTCTCCTTCGCGCAGGAACGACCAGTTGGTAGCTCCGGCAAAACCTTTCTCGTTACCTACCCAACGGCAACCTGGTCCTCCATCCGAAAAGATGATAGCCTGAGGCTGGATACTATCCAGCATTTCATAAATACGAGGATAATTATAATAGTTCTTGCGATCGATGGTACGTATGTCTTTGGCTCCACCATACCACCCGTCACCACCATTCGCTCCGTCAAACCATACCTCAAATACCGGTCCATAATTTGTCAGCAGATCATGCAACTGTGCATAAAAGTAAGGCAAATATTCAGGCGTACCATAATTAGCCTGATGGCGATCCCATGGCGAAAGATAAACGGCAAACTTAAGGCCATATTTCTTACAAGCCTCCGACAATTCTTTCACCACATTTCCCTGTCCGTTTTTCCACGGAGAGTTTTTCACACTATAGTCTGTACCTTCAAACGGCCACAAACAGAATCCGTCATGATGTTTGGCAGTAAGAATCACTCCTTTCATACCAGCTTTCACCAGCGTCTGTGCCCATTGCTCACAATCCAAATTCGTCGGATTAAACGTTTTCGGATCCGTATCTCCATATCCCCATTCCCGGTCATTAAACGTGTTCAAACCGAAATGGATAAAAGCATACGTTTCCATCTGCTGCCATTCCACCTGCTTGGGTTCAGGTACAGGAAGAATCGGTTCAGGCGGAAGCACCTTGCCGGATGTACACGACAAGCAACAAGCTACAACTGGAATAGATAGAAGATGAATAGACTTTTTCATAATTAATTAGATTTACGAATTAAAACTACGACCAAAGATACAAAAAAAGCGGCTTCCCGAAGGAAACCGCTTTCATATTTAAGATTTTGTAAGTCTGAATTACAATTTCGGACCAGCAGCAACCAAAGCCTTACCAGCTTCGTTACCTGTAAACTTAGCGAAGTTCTTGATGAAACGTCCAGCCAAGTCTTCAGCTTTCTTAGTCCATTCAGCAGCATCAGCGTAAGTGTCACGCGGATCCAAGATTTTCGGATCAACACCCGGCAATTCTGTCGGAACAACGAAATCGAAGTAAGGAATAGTCTTAGTAGGAGCTTTTTCGATAGAACCATCCAAGATAGCATCGATAATACCACGAGTATCGCGGATAGAGATACGCTTACCAGTACCATTCCAACCAGTGTTAACCAAGTATGCTTTAGCACCAGTCATTTCCATCTTCTTAACCAATTCTTCTGCATATTTAGTTGGGTGCAATGACAAGAAAGCAGCACCGAAGCAAGCAGAGAATGTCGGAGTCGGTTCAGTGATACCACGTTCTGTACCAGCCAATTTAGCTGTAAATCCGGACAAGAAGTAGTATTGAGCCTGTTCCGGGTTCAGGATAGATACTGGAGGCAATACACCGAATGCATCAGCAGACAAGAAGATAACTTGTTTAGCGTGAGGACCCTTAGAGATAGGTTTCACGATGTTTTCGATGTGGTGGATAGGATAAGAAACACGAGTGTTTTCAGTTACGCTCTTATCAGCGAAATCAATCTTACCGTTAGCGTCTACTGTTACGTTTTCCAACAGAGCGTCACGTTTGATTGCGTTGTAGATATCTGGTTCAGATTCTTTATCCAGGTTGATAACCTTAGCGTAGCAACCACCTTCGTAGTTGAATACACCTTCGTTATCCCATCCGTGTTCGTCATCACCAATCAACTTACGTTTCGGGTCTGTAGACAAAGTAGTCTTACCAGTACCAGACAAACCGAAGAAGATAGCTGATTCAGTTTCTTCCATGTTAGTGTTAGCAGAACAGTGCATAGAAGCGATACCACGCAACGGGTTGAAGTAGTTCATCATAGAGAACATACCTTTCTTCATTTCACCACCGTACCAAGTGTTCAGGATAACCTGTTCTTTAGTAGTCAAGTTGAACACAACTGCAGTTTCTGAGTTCAGACCCAGTTCTTTGTAGTTTTCAACTTTAGCCTTAGAAGCGTTGTAAACAACGAAATCAGGTTCGAAGTTTTCCAACTGTTCTTTAGACGGACGGATGAACATGTTAGTTACGAAGTGAGCCTGCCATGCAACTTCCATGATGAAACGAACTTTCAAGCAAGTAGCTTCGTTAGCGCCGCAGAAACCATCAACAACATACAATTTCTTGTTTGACAATTCTTTAGCAGCCAAGTTTTTCAATACATTCCAAGTTTCTGTAGTTACAGGCTTGTTGTCGTTTTTATATTCTTCTGAAGTCCACCATACAGTGTTTTCACTTGTAGCGTCTTTTACCAAGAATTTATCTTTAGGAGAACGACCAGTATAGATACCAGTCATTACGTTTACTGCACCCAGTTCAGTTACCTGACCTTTTTCGAAGCCTTCCAAACCAGCTTTTGTTTCTTCTGCAAACAATACATCGTAAGAAGGATTGTGTACGATTTCTACGGTTCCAGTGATACCGTACTTAGTAAGATCTAAATTTGCCATTGTTCAAATGATTAATTTGGTTATTATATCAAATGTTTATTGTCTATATCTGTAAGCCTAATCTGCTTTTTCTGCTCTTCAACATCTCCTTGTTTTAGGCGCTACAAAAGTAGTAGATATTTTTAATTCAAAGAAGTTATTACAGAAAAAAATCCGTAATCATTTAAAGATTTATACTTGTGTAACAAAATTGCCAAATCCACTTTACAAATCAATTTTATTTTGTTTCTTTGCAAACTGGAATCTAAATAATAAAACCCCTAAGAACCTGAAAATGTTTATGAAAATAATCAACTTTAACCAAAGCAACAGCCTTTTCAACCAGTTCCTTTCTGAAATCCGTGATGTGCATATACAAGGTGACCGCATCCGCTTCCGCCGCAACATAGAGCGTGTAGGCGAAATCATGGCATACGAAATCAGCCGGACGCTTCCTTACCATCCGGTATCCGTACAAACCCCATTGGCTACAGCCGTAGAGAATGTACCTTCCGAGCAACCTGTGGTAGCCACCATCCTGCGTGCAGGACTTCCGCTTCATCAGGGCTTCATCAACTATTTTGACCATGCGGAAAATGCCTTCGTATCGGCCTATCGTAAATACATCAACGAAGATAACTTCGACATTCACATTGAATACATTGCTTCTCCACGACTGGACGGAAAGATTCTGATTCTGACCGACCCGATGCTGGCTACCGGAAGCTCTATGGAACTAGCATACGAAGCCTTGCTTACCAAAGGAGAACCATCTCATATACACATTGCTTCAGTCATTGCCAGTCGTCAGGCCATCGAGCATATCAAAAAGGTGTTCCCTACTGAAAAAACCACCGTGTGGTGCGGTGCCATCGATCCGGAACTGAATGCACACTCCTATATTGTTCCGGGACTCGGGGATGCAGGTGATTTGTGCTATGGAGAAAAAGAATAAAAGGGCTGTCTTTTAAGGCAGCCTCACTCTATAAATCCCTATTCCTGAATCAATTCATAGTCTGCCAATTACCTTATATATAAAAAGGACACAATCATACATAAGCCCCAAACTCCTTGTTGAAGAAAGCAATATTCCTGAAACTTTTTTATGTTTCCTTTCAGAGAAACATAAGGCTCTCCCCCGAGAAACATACATCTTCCGTATGAGAAACATACGGCTCGCGACAAAGAAACGTAGAAAACATTTTGAAGGTACCTAAAAAATGATTCATTCATCTACAATTTTGTTCCATACAAGCGTCTTTTTCATTTAAGATAGTGCGCCTGCAGCTTTGTTTCACGCTATTGTGGGTTATTGGAAATGTATCTATCTTCACCAGCAGATGAAAACAAATAAAACTCATTGTAATAATGAAAAAATCAATTCTTTTAGTTCCGGCTATCTGTTACACGATGATTGCAGGTGGAGTCAAGCCCTTTAATGGCAGATATATCTTAGTCAAAAATGGGAAGCCACTCCATGTGGTATGAGACCTTCAGTGTGTATATGAAGCCCTATCGGCTGTCACACTGTCGATATCGGGTAAATGGGTCATTGTGAACAGCCTTAAATTTCCACTTACATATCGTAGTAGAATAAAACAAAGCACAACACAAAAATAAGACCGCAAGATTAAGAACAAATAGCCCCTATAAAAGTTGGACATTAGGTTAGATTTAGTACGAAAATAGCCCGGCAATATGCCGGGCTATTTCTATTTATCCAACGGTTCTTATTTAATCTCCCATGTATCATTCGTTTCCAGCAGTTCGGCAAACGTATGATACTTCTTCTTGGCTGAAACTTCTTCAATCTGGGCTTCTACCGCCTCGTCGTATGTCGGTGCATCCACATCACGAATCACGCCCAAGGCTATCGGGAAATCCGGGCCTTCCATCAGCGCGAGTTTCAATTGCAGGGTATGGTCTTCACAATGGGCATCGTGCACTAAGATGTCTTTTTCCGTGATACCGTTTTCACCCAATTTCACTACTTTCAACCCGAAGCCTTCCTGCATCAGACCGAATTCTTTGTTCGGACCGAAAAGCATAGGCTTACCGTGCTCCAGATAAATCGCATTGCGTTCACGGTCTTCCTTTTTTGCCACGGCATTATGCGTACCGTCATTGAAGATAACACAATTCTGCAATACTTCCACTACCGACGTACCTTTATGACGGGCAGCCGCTTTCAGCACTTCCACCGAAGGACCGCCATCTACTGCCGCACAACGGGCAAAGAAACGGCCGCGAGCTCCGAAGCACAATTCTGCCGGACGGAAAGGATCCTCCACCGTACCGTAGGGAGAAGATTTACTTACAAACCCACGGGCTGAAGTCGGAGAATACTGTCCCTTGGTCAATCCGTAAATACGGTTATTCAACAGGATGATGTTAATATCTACATTACGACGGATAGCATGGATGAAATGGTTACCACCAATGGCCAGACCATCACCGTCGCCGGAAATCTGCCAGATAGTAAGATTCGGATTAGCCACCTTGGCTCCCGTAGCAATGGCTGCCGCACGTCCGTGGATGGTGTGCATGCCATACGTATTCATGTAATAAGGCAAACGCGAAGAACATCCGATACCGGAAATCACCGCAATTTCATGGGGAGGTACTCCCAGTTCGGCCAAAGCCTTGTGAAAAGAATTCAGGAAAGCGTGGTCGCCGCAGCCCGGACACCAGCGAGGCTGTCCGGATTTGTAATCTGCTGCCGTATATTTTGTTTCACTCATTGTTATTCCTCCAGAATATTTATTGATGAATCATTAAAAAAGTTGACTGAAAGCCTCTACCAGCTCTTTCACTACGAACGGCTGGCCTTTTACCTGATTGAACTGATGCAGGTGAATACCTTCCACTTTCATGCGGAGATAGCCTGCCAGCTGTCCCATATTTTGCTCGGCCACCACGATGGTCTTGTATTTTCGTAATACTTCGGCTGTATTTTTCGGCAACGGGTTGATGACACGGAAATGTGCCAGCGCCGTTTTCTTTCCCATGGCATTCAACTGATCCATGGCAGAATGCAAGTGTCCGTAAGTACCTCCAAAACCTACAATCAGCAAATCGGCATCCGGATCGCCTTCCACTGTAAGCGGTGGCAGTGAATCGGCAATTTTTTCTACCTTTTCGGCACGCAACTTCGTCATCAGGAAGTGGTTTTCCGGTTCTGTAGAAATGGCTCCGGTTTCGTTGCTCTTTTCCAATCCTCCGATACGGTGCATAAAGCCTGGGATACCCGGTGTAGCCCAGTAACGCACGCCTGTCTGCGGATCACGCTGGAACGGTGTCCACGAATCAGCCATTTCCGGCTTCACGTAAGGCGGACAGATGGATGGATAAGTATTCAAATCGGGCAAACGCCATGCAGCAGAACCGTTGGCAATATAGGCATCGGTCAACAAAACGACCGGAGTCATGTGTTCCAGAGCAATCTTGCAGGCCAGATAAGCCGCATCAAAGCAGTCGGTCGGTGAAGAAGCCGCCACCACAGGCATCGGACTTTCTCCATTACGTCCGAACAGCACCTGAAGCAAGTCGGTCTGTTCCGATTTGGTCGGTAGTCCGGTAGAAGGGCCTCCACGCTGTACGTCTACAATCACCAGCGGAAGTTCCGTAATCACCGCCAGATTCATGGCCTCACTCTTCAAACAAATACCCGGTCCGGAAGTGGTCGTTACAGCCAATGCGCCGGCAAACGAAGCTCCTACAGCAGAAGCACATCCGGCAATCTCATCTTCACACTGCACCGTTTTCACGCCCAGCGATTTATGTTTGGCCAGTTCATGCAGAATATCTGTGGCCGGTGTAATCGGGTAGGAACCCAGATACAATTGCAGACCTGCTTTCTCTGCAGCCGCCATCAGACCGTATGCCGTCGCTTTATTACCGTTGATATCCATGTATTTTCCCGGCTCTTTCTGTGCCTTGCTCGGCACGGTATAGCTCATCGATACAGAAGCATGGGTATTCTCACCAAAATGATAACCGTCGTAAAGTACCTTCACATTGGCTTCGGCAATTTCCGGTTTCTTGGCAAATTTCTCGCGCAGGATTTTTTCGCCCACCTTCACATCGCGATGGAACAACCAGCATACCAATCCCAGAGCAAACATGTTCTTTGTTCGCAAGATAGACTTGTTGTCCAGCCCGCTGTCTTTCAGGCTTTCCTTACACATAGTAGTGATAGCTGCCGACACGACTTCATTCTTGATACCCAGTTCCGAGAAAGGATTTTCCAACGTAAACTTAGCCTTTTCCAGGTCACGTTTGGTAAATGAATCGGAGTCGATAATAATTACCGCCTGCGGTTTACAAAATTTATACTGTGTTTTCAAGGCTGCCGGATTCATGGCTACCAGCACATCGCACTTATCGCCCGGAGTATATACCTTTCCGGCACCAATATGCACCTGAAAGCCAGACACACCAGTCAATGAACCTTGCGGGGCGCGAATGTCCGCCGGGTAATCCGGGAATGTACTGATATCGTTTCCTTCGGTTGCCGAAATATTGGAGAACATATTTCCGGCCAGCTGCATTCCGTCACCGGAATCACCCGAGAAACGGACTACTACCTCGTCCAGTTCCTTGACAATCATTTCTTCTGCCATATCGTATTTATTTAAAGTTCACAAAATCAATTTTGGCAAAATTGGGGAAGTTCCGTAAAAAAACAAAATAAATCGGGAGATATTTTCTGCAACCTCTCAAAAAACGCAAGTGCATTTGATATAAAACGCAAGTGCGTTTTGGATGGAACGCAAGTGCGTTTTTTCACGCTCGTCAATGCGCAGACCTTCACGATGGATTAATACTATATAACAAGTTAAATATCAACTAATTACAAATCAATCATAAATTTTGCAGCAGACTATTGAATCAAGCCCTCGACACCACCTTATTATATTGTACTATAAAAATCCCTTTAAAAGCTACCTAAAATAAATTTAAAATCAAATTTAAGACCATAATCACCACTCTGTAAAAAAGAAAATTACCCTCTTGTATTTTTGCTTTTTCAGGCAAAAAGAATAACTTTGTTTATTAATCAAAAAACGACTTATAATGAAAGAATTTCTTCGGAGCACCCTGGCTACCATTACAGGCGTGCTGATTTGCGGATTCATCTTTATCATCCTAGGTATCGGCATACTGGCCGGAATTATGGCCTCTTCTGAAAGCGAAACCTTAGTCATGCCCAACTCTGTTTTTACGCTTGAACTGAAAGGTACCGTTCAGGAGCGCTATCAGCCTAGTCCCGTAGACCAGTTCTTTGAAGACCGAATTTCCACATACGGCCTGGAAGATATTCTGAGTTCTATCCAGAAAGCCAAGGAAAACGAACAGATTAAGGGTATCTACCTGCATACGGGATTATTAGCATGTTCTACGGCCTCTTTACAGGCTATTCACCGTGCACTGACTGATTTCAAACAAAGCGGCAAGTTCCTGATTGCCTATGCCGACATGTACACACAGGGCGGTTATTACCTGGCCAGTGTAGCCGACAAAGTAATTGTAAATCCTGCAGGAAACCTCTCCTGGCACGGACTATCCAGCGAGACCATGTTTCTGAAAGATTTCCTGGCCAAAATCGGAGTTAAAATGCAGATATTCCGTGTGGGTACCTACAAATCGGCCGTTGAACCGATGACCAATACCGAAATGAGTCCGGCCAACCGTGAACAAACACAGGCCTTTCTGGAATCTATGTGGAAGAACATCGTGGACGATGTAGCCGCTTCCAGAAATATTTCGGTCGATTCCCTAAACTTATTAGCTGACCAGAATATGGACTTACGCCCAGCCGAAGACTACGTGCGCTGCGGACTGGCCGACACACTGATGTACAAAGACGAAGTGCTCAGCTACCTGAAATCACTCGCCGGACTGACCGAAGAAGATAACCTCCATACCCTGAGTCTGGATGAAATGACTCGTGTAAAATCGGCCACTCCGAAAAGCAAGACAAGAGACGTGATAGCTGTTTATTATGCTTATGGAGAAATTGACAACGTTTCTTCGTATGACGAAGGTATCAACTCCGAAAAAGTAACGAAGGACTTGCGCGATTTGCGTAAGGACAAGAACGTGAAAGCGGTTGTGCTCCGCGTAAACTCTCCGGGAGGAAGTGCCTACGGTTCGGAACAGATTTGGCGTGAAGTGAGCTTGCTGAAAGCTGAAAAACCGGTCGTCGTATCTATGGGTGACTATGCAGCTTCCGGCGGTTACTACATTTCTTGCGCTGCCAACAAAATCGTGGCTGAACCGACTACTCTGACCGGCTCTATCGGTATCTTCGGTATGATGCCCGATGCTTCTGAATTACTGACCAATAAACTGGGACTTCATTTTGACGGAGTCAAGACACATAAAATGGCCGACATGGGCAGCATGAGCCGTCCGTTCAATGCGGAAGAATCAGCTCTGATGCAACAGATGGTGAACCAAGGATATGCCTTGTTTACCAAACGCTGTGCCGAAGGACGAAATATTCCGTTAGAGGAGCTCTGCAAGATTGCGGAAGGCCGCGTATGGACCGGAAGCATGGCTAAGGAGCTGAAACTGGTAGACGAACTGGGGGGACTGGATACTGCCATCCAGCTGGCTGCCGAACTGGGTAAAGTAAAAGACTATAAACTGAAAAGCTACCCGACTAAGCAGGATTTCCTGACAGAACTGCTGAATACCCGCGCTGACCGTTACATTCACAGCCAGTTGCAGGAAACATTCGGTGAATATTATCAAGGTTTTGAATGGTTGCGCCACGTGGAACAGTCTGACCGTCTGCAAGCCCGTTTGCCGTTCAACATGCGTATCCAATAAGCAGGAGGCGCATTCATGAGCGGAAAATGTAAAATATATTGGGGGCTATGGCCCTTCAGTGTCCTCTTCGGCATCGGTGTGAGGGTGCGGAATCTTTTGTTCGACGTGGGCTGGCTCCATGAAGAAAGCTTCCCCTTACCCGTTATCTGCATCGGTAACCTGACCGTAGGTGGTACTGGGAAAACCCCTCACACGGAATACCTCATCCGGCTGTTGCAGAACTCGTTCCGGCTGGCCGTACTAAGCCGGGGCTACAAGCGGAAATCTAAAGGTTTCGTGCTGGCCTCTTCTACCTCCCGGATGGAAGACATCGGTGACGAGCCTTACCAGATGGCCCGCAAGTTTCCCGCCATTCACGTGGCCGTAGACGGAGACCGCTGCCGGGGTATTCGCCAGCTTACATCCCCGCAAGGAGCGCCCGATACGGAAGTCATCCTGCTGGACGATGCCTTTCAGCACCGTTACGTGCGACCGGGACTGCGCATCCTGCTGATGGATTACCATCGCCCCGTAGAATGCGACCAACTTCTTCCTGCCGGACGCCTTCGGGAACCAGCCAACGGAAAGAAACGGGCCGATTTGCTCATCGTTACGAAATGTCCGCCTAATCTCAGCCAGGAGGAATGCGAACGTATCCGCCAACGTATACATCCTCTCCCGCATCAGGAAGTGTTTTTCACTACCCTGACCTACGGAAAGCTGTATCCCCTATTTATGGATACTCCTGCCCAACCGCTGGATGCGTTAAAAGATAAAGAAGTGCTGCTGGTCACCGGCATTGCCTCACCGGCACCACTAATGGAGGAAGTCAGCCGACACGCTGCCCGTATCACTCCGCTGCTCTTCGGCGACCATCACAATTTTGACGGTACCGATATGCAACAGATTGCACAGCAGTTCCACAAACTGCCGAAAACCCGCCGCCTCATCCTGACCACCGAGAAGGATGCCTCACGGCTTATCGGTCATCCGCAGCTCAGCGAAGAACTGAAACCCTATATTTACGTGCTCCCCATAGAAGTGGAGTTTCTGCACAAAGGAGAACTAGTATTTAACCCTAAAATCATTGAGTATGTTAGAAAAAATTCAAGAAACAGCTGCCTTTCTGAAGGCTAAAATGCACACTCACCCCGAAACAGCCATCATCCTGGGTACAGGATTGGGCAGTCTGGTGCACGAAATCACCGACAAGTATGAAATCAACTATTCGGAAATCCCGAATTTCCCGGTTTCAACCGTCGAAGGACACAGCGGGAAACTGATTTTCGGGAAACTGGGTAACAAGGATATCATGGCCATGCAGGGACGCTTTCATTTTTATGAAGGCTACTCCATGAAGGAAGTGACTTTCCCCGTACGCGTGATGCGTGAGCTGGGCATCAAGACCCTCTTCGTATCGAATGCTGCAGGAGGTACCAACCCCGACTTTGAAATCGGTGACCTGATGATTATCACTGACCACATCAATCTCTTCCCGGAACATCCGCTTCGTGGGAAGAATATCGAATACGGACCACGCTTCCCGGATATGAGTGAAGCTTACTCCAAAAAACTGATTGCAAAAGCCCTGGAAATTGCTCAGGAAAAAGGCATCAAGGTGCAACAAGGCGTGTACCTCGGTACGCAAGGTCCTACGTTCGAAACTCCGTCGGAATATAAGATGTTCCACATTTTAGGTGCTGATGCCGTAGGAATGTCTACCGTACCAGAAGTAATTGTAGCCAACCATTGCAGCATTAAGGTATTCGGCGTATCAGTCATCACCGACTTGGGCGTGGAAGGAAAGATTGTGGAAGTATCACACGAAGAAGTGCAGAAGGCTGCCGACGAAGCACAGCCTCGCATGACAACCATTATGAGAGAACTTATCAACAGAGCGTAAAAATACTATGCACGAAGGAAACAGAACAGAAATTTCAACGTTGGGTGAATTTGGGCTTATCAAGCACCTCACCCAAGATATTAAATTACAGAATCCGGAAACGAAATACGGTGTGGGCGACGATGCCGCCGTACTGGAATTTTCCGACAAGCAGGTACTGGTCACTACCGACCTACTGATGGAAGGTGTACACTTTGACCTGGTATATACCCCGCTGAAGCACCTGGGATACAAATCAGCCATGGTGAACTTCTCCGATATTTACGCCATGAACGGTACTCCGAAGCAGATTACCGTATCACTGGCTGTATCCAAACGCTTCTGCATCGAAGACCTGGAAGATTTCTACGACGGACTGAAACTGGCTTGTGCACAGCATCAGGTAGACCTTGTAGGAGGTGACACCACTTCTTCCGTTACAGGGCTGGCCATTTCCATCACCTGTATTGGCGAAGCCGATAAAGACAAGGTAGTATACCGCAACGGCGCCAAAGAAACCGACCTGATCTGCGTATCAGGTGATTTAGGAGCCGCTTACATGGGGCTTCAGCTGATGGAACGGGAAAAAGCCGTGTTCCAGGGCGAAAAAGACGTACAGCCTGACTTTGCCGGCAAAGAATACTTGCTGGAACGCTTCTTAAAACCGGAAGCCCGCAAGGATATTGTGGAAAGCCTGGCTAAAGCCGGTATCAAGCCTACCGCCATGATGGACATCTCCGACGGATTGTCATCCGAGCTGATGCACATCTGTTCGCAAAGCCATGCCGGCTGTCGCGTGTACGAGGAACGCATTCCGATTGACTACCAGACAGCCGTAATGGCCGAAGAATTCAACATGAACCTGAGCACTTGTGCCCTGAACGGCGGCGAAGATTACGAATTGCTCTTCACGATACCGTTGACTGCGCATGAAACGGTGGCCCAGATGAAGGATGTCAAAATCATCGGTCACATCACCAAACCCGAACTGGGATGCGCCCTTGTCACCCGTGATGGAAATGAACTTGAACTGAAAGCACAAGGCTGGAATCCTCTGAAAGGATAAAACTCTTTTATAGTCTAGATTTGAAACCTTCCTTTTTCGATATCCGACCTTATTTCGGAGTGAAAAAGGAAGGTTTTTTAGAGTTATTATCGGTATTTTCCAAAAAAATGCCGTTTTTTGCACAAAAATCGCATTTTTTCTACTGAAATGTTTGCAAGTTTCAAAAGTTTGCGTACCTTTGCAACCGCAATCGAGAAACATTGATTGCGAACATAAAAATGCTGGTGCCATAGCTCAGTTGGTAGAGCAAAGGACTGAAAATCCTTGTGTCCCCGGTTCGATTCCTGGTGGCACCACTTTGAAGAAAAGCAAAAGACAGTAAAATCCTGATTTCCAAGCGAAATCGGGATTTTTGTTTTCTCCCGACACGCAAAAAACGGCAAAATATTACCGTTTGAGGTGGAGCAAAAGGTGGAGATAAAAGGTGGAGCAAAAATCTCCACCGAATTAGAGTCTTTCTCACTGATTTGCAATATTTTGCGTATCAAGAAAACGTGGTCGGTTTCCTACTTTTGTCCAAACTAAAAACTGTAGGAAAAATGAAAAGAAGTTCATTCAATGTGCTTTTCTTCTTGAAGAAGACCAAGCTGCTGAAAAACGGAGAAGCATCCGTTTGTATGCGTATCACTGTAGATGGTACGCGAGTTGAAAACAACATCCGCAAAAGCATTGACCCGTCTCTCTGGAGTCAGGCTAAGGAATCCGCCAGAGGCAAAAGCCGCAAATCATGCGACCTGAATGCCTACATCGAAAATGCGAGAATCAAGTTACATCAGATCTTTTGTGAACTGGAAGAACAGAACCAACCTATAACGGCACGTCTGTTGCAGGAAATATTTTTCGGACAGGACAAAGAACCGGAAGCGGTCCGCACCCTCATCGGTACCATGCAGGAGCACAATGACCAATGCCGTGCCCTGGTCGGGAAAGACTACGCCCTGATTACCGTTCGCCGTTATGAAAGCTGCAAGCGCTATCTTGCCGAACTTATCAGACAGAAATACGGAAAGGATGATCTGCCGCTGGCGGAAGTCAACGGTGAGCTGGTACGTGCCTTTGAATTTTATCTGAAGACGGAAAAGGAATGTCAGCAGAATACCGTTATCCGTTATATGAAATGTCTGAAGAAAATTACCAATCTGGCACTGGCCAATGAATGGATAGCCAAAGACCCGTTTATCGGTATCAAGTTCCACGAAAAAGAAGTAATCCGTGAGTTTCTTACTATGGATGAACTGCTGAGCATCTACCACAAGGAATTTTCTCTAGAGCGAATCACCGTAGTCCGTGATGTTTTTATTTTCGCCGCCTTTACCGGTCTGGCTTTCATCGACGTGCAACAACTTTCCCCTGAGCATATCGTAAAAGACAACAACGAAAACCTGTGGATCAGGAAGCCACGTCAGAAAACAAAGAACATGTGCAATATTCCGCTACTGGATATTCCTTTGGAAATCCTGAGAAAATATGCAGATTATCCTGCCTGCAAAAAGAAAGGAGTATTGCTGCCTGTCCCCTGCAATCAGAAGATGAACAGCTACCTGAAAGAGATTGCAGACCTATGCCTGATAAAGAAGAACCTGACTACACACACCGCCCGCCACTCGTACGCCACATCTGTCTGTTTGGCCAATGGGGTAAGCATTGAGAATGTAGCCAAAATGCTCGGTCACTCCAATATCAAGATGACGCAGCACTATGCAAGGGTACTCGACAGTTCCATTCTGAAAGATATGAATAATGTAAAGGATGTACTTTCAAATTGTCTGTAGCTTATGAAAAGAGAAATTATCCATATGGAGGACGGCAGGATTGTTATTCCTGCTGTTCATCCTGATAAGATTCGTATGGACGAAGCCGAACTTGTCGGCTTGTTCAATGTAGTTGCACCGACTTTAAGGGCTGCGAAAAGAAGAATATATAAACTTGGGATATTGCAACCATTCACCGCAGAACAACGTATTCCGTTAAAAGAGGGGTATCAGGTAGTCTATAACCTGGAAATGATATTTGCGCTTGCCTTTCAGATTAATACTTATCCGGCCCAACAATTACGTGAGTATATAATAAGCAGACTGTTCCAATCTGAAAAGTCAATGATTATCTGCATAATGAATGGTAATCATAAATCATATCTAAAATGCTGATAAATATTGATTTCAGTGTTTCATGCGGATAATAAGACGCAAATTTTGCAGTTAATTATCCGCGAAACTCCCTTAAATTAGTATTATATAAAGTTTATCGTGATAAATCATTACCTTTGGAAGTAAATATTAAAAATATGATTGAACCTTTCAAAGATTATGGAGATTTTGTAAACCATAAAAACGAACGAATTATCTGTTTCAATGTAAGCAGAACATATTTGGGTTGTGAACGTCCGAATTTATATGAATGTACCCGCAAATATTGGAGATTAAATGGTCAACGAGCCAAGAAAGCAGATTTAGTTTTTGCAATTTGTTGTGGTTATATTGTTGGAATCTTCAAGCCGCATCACTGGTTTCCTACCCAATGTGAGAAATACAAAGGACGATGGGAGTTTGAAGGAGAACAAATATTTGATTCTCCTTACCAGAATCAAGATATATCAAAAATCGTACGTAACAGACAAAATCCTGTGATGTATATAAACATGTAGTTATATGACAGCAAATTCTGATTTAATAATATATCAAGAAAACGAACTTTACGGCCTGAAAGATTGTAATGACAATGTCATTATTTCTCCTCAATATAAGGAAATGTATCCATTCAGTTGTGGTTTAGCTCTCGTCAAAAACAATAAGTCCCAACTTGGTTACATAAATAAAGAAAATAAACTCATAGTACCGTTTGATTTATATTCTTGGTGTGACCCACAATTCGTTTGTGGATATGCTCGGGTTGTACGCTATAATACAATAAGCGGGAAAGACGAATGGGGAATTATAGATACAGATGGTAATGTCATTGTACCTATAAAATATGATAAGATATGGTCTCTTAATGAAAGTTATCTACATTCGGTTAAAGCTTTCATTGAAAATAAAGAGGTTCTTATAAATCTTTGTATATTTCCTAAACGTGTTGTTTTTAGCGGTTTAAAGTATATAGCAACATATACGATAGAAAATTTCAAAGCTATTTTTAATTGTACACGTATAGATGTAAAGGTAAATCCAAAGACAGAAGAACTATTTTTCTCTTACGGGTGCCACACTGGGTATGTTGCATTAAAATGGAAGCCAATCGCGCCAGTTATATCAGTAGTTATTAATAGTGCCGGTTCTCTCTTTTTGCTTCTACATGAAAAAAAAGATACGGGAAAAACAAACTTTGAAAAAAGTATTTATAAAAGACACAGGGAAAAATCATCTAAACAACTTTCTAATACAACTTCTTGGGAGTATGAAAAAGAAAATACAATAGATTCAGACAGTTGGAGTGACCCATACGGAGACGAACGGGCATATTATGATGGTTGGTCTAGAGAAGATGTCGAGTCTGGATTAGCTGATGCATACGAATAATTCATTTCTGAAAAAATAAATCAAAAGAAACTTTAATCTATAAATTATTTAAGGTTTACAAAGTAAAATCACAAGAGTTAGTCAAGCATATCTAAAATGCTGATAAATATTGATTTCACTATTTCATGCGGATAATAAGCCGCAAAATTTGCGGTTAATTATCCGCAAAACCGTATATTTGCAGAAAACAGTGATGCCTATGTATATACATGAACATAAAGAATGGCCTTCTTTTTCGTGGAACAAGGAACTTGTCAGTGAGAAGCTGAACAAGGTAAACAAAGCTGTCGGTTATCTGATGGGACGCCTTAGTGTAATCGGTTTTAACGACAAGATGTCTGCCGTAGTTGAATCCATATCTCATGACATCATTGCATCATCAGAAATTGAAGGAGTGGAATTGAACAATGAGCAGGTACGTTCATCTGTAGCCCGCAAACTTGGAGTACAACTACCGAATCCGACCGAATCCTCACGATATATAGACGGAGTAGTGGAAATGGCACTTGATGCAACTGTCAATTTCAACAGTCCGCTTACCCATGAAAGACTCTTTGGCTGGCACAACTGCCTGTTTCCTACCGGATGGAGCGGTCCAACGAAAATAGATGTAGCCCGATACCGCAGTGGAGAGATGAAAGTTATTTCTGGAATGTTCGGTCGGGAAAAGGTACATTATGTAGCGCCTGCTCCTGAAAGAATAGACAAAGAAATGAATCGGTTTCTGGACTGGTTCAATTCAGATGTACATAACGGCTATGTCAAATCGGCGATAGCCCATTTGTGGTTTGTCTGTATCCATCCTTTCGATGACGGAAACGGACGAATCGGACGAGCCATTGCTGATATGGCACTTTCACAGGCTGAAGACTCAAAGATGCGTTTCTTCAGTATCTCCCATCAGATAAATAAGGATAAAAAACAGTATTACGACATATTGGAGAAAACGCAGAAGGGAGATTGTGAAATTACTGAATGGATTATCTGGTATCTTGACTGCCTGCTCCGTTCCGTCGAGCAATCCGACGAAACATTGTCGAATGTTCTTAACAAGGCCATATTCTGGCAAACCCATGCCGAAACAGCCCTGTCCGAACGACAACGTGAAGTCTTGAATTTATATTTGGACGGTTATCCCGGCAAACTGACGGCTAAAAACTGGGCAAAACGTGTAAAGGTATCACCGGATACAGCAGCACGCGATATAAAAGATCTGGTAGAAAAGGGTATTCTGATACCCCAGCAGGGGCGGGTTCGTGACGTATTCTACGGAATCCGGTGTAGTGAGTCTATCCTTGTCATCCCCATGCCTGAAGATTTATAACCCGAACTAAAGAATATTAATATTATTTTTAAGTGTCATCATTCCTTTTTAAATCTCTAACCCATTAACAAGACGATTATAAAAACACGAAATTTATTTCTCTAAACTTGAAAGGATTCATATATTTGCCACCTAACAGACAAATACAAGCAACGCCACAAAACTTAAAAGAATTTATAAATCTTAACTCTAACAAAAACCGACATCCATGAAGCATATTAATCTCCAATCCGTCATTGAAGCTTATAGAAATCTAGAATCTTCATTGTTCCAGAAATTAATGAATAGCTACGGAATCATTGTAGGAGGATTAAATGGCATTAAAGATTATGAACTTGATGGCATAGAAGGACTGATAAACAATATATTTAAACATACAGCCGACATTACGGTCACCAGCAATTACTATCTAGGCTACTCAATTCCTCAGATAGGAAAAGAATTCGACTTACTCCGTTTTGGCACCAACTACCTAGTCAACATTGAAATAAAAACAAAAAGTTCACCAGAAAAGATACTAAAGCAACAAGTAAAAAATAAATATTATCTCAGTTTCCTAGAAAAAGAAACTCATATTTATACTTATGTATTAAATGAGAACAAATTATACAAACTCATGATAGACAAAAGTGGGCCTATTACCAGAGAAATCGACTTTCATGAGCTATGCGATGATTTATCATCACAGAAAATTATGTACCTGAATCACATTGATGAGGTATTCGAACCTTCTAATTATCTGATTTCTCCATTCAATTCTACTGACAGATTCATAAACGAAGAATATTTTCTCACTATACAACAAGAAGAAATATGCAAAGCCATACAAAAGCAATTAGCCGATAAAACCACAAACTTCATCGCACTTACAGGAGGAGCAGGTACAGGCAAGACACTCTTAACTTATCATATCGCCAAAAAAGCAATTCAAGTTGGTCATGAAGTACTTATATTGCACTGTGCCCAACTTAATGCAGGTCATGAACTATTAAAAAATAAATACAAATGGCATATACATATGCCTAGATATGCTCCCAGTTTTTCTGATTATGATTTAGTTATCATCGATGAAGCTCAACGTATGCGACCAGAGCAGTTTAATAAATATACGGAAGAAATAGGTACATTAAATATAAAATGCATATTTTCCTACGATGAAAAGCAATATTTGAGCGACAACGAAAAAGAATATAATTTAAAAAAAAGGATTGAAGAAGAACTATCATGCACTCCATACATATTGACAAACAAAATACGGACAAACAAAGAAATTGCGTTTTTTATAAAACAACTTTTCGATTCTCAAACAAATATTCCAGGCATTACATATCCACACATTGAGCTTACATATTGTAAAGACTACTTTTCTGCAAAAATATTGCTACAAACTCTGCTAAATGAAGGATGGGAAATTCCTAGTTATACACCTGGAACACGTTCTATTTTCGATTATGAAAAATACTTTCCCAGTAACAAAATGTGTGCACATTCTGTGATAGGGCAGGAATTTAACAATGTGGCCATTGTAATTGATGAACATTTCAAATATACAAAAAACGGAAAGCTAACGGCCAGTAACCAATATTATTCACAAAGGCAAATGTTATACCAAATTATTACTCGAGCCCGAAAAAGACTTCATATCATTGTGGTCAACAATGCTTCTATGCTAGCACGATGTATAGAGATTCTTAATAAATAATGTACTAAAAACAGGCCAACCTCAAAATCGAGATTAGCCTGTCTTTTTTAATTTTATCGTCCTCCTGCCGGAAGATTCTTCAAGAAATAATCTGTCATAGACTTGCGAAGGTGATACGTGGTGCCTTCCCGCTCACTGATGGAATGTGAACGCATGGGATAGGACAGCTGATAAAATACCTTACCGTGTTTCACCAGCTCATTCACCAGCATCTCACAACTCTGGTAATGCACATTGTCGTCACCCGTACCATGAATAAGCAGCAGGTTACCTTTCAGCCCCTCTACGTATGTAATAGGAGAACCCTTACGATAACCTTCCGGATTTGCCTGCGGTGTATTCATGTAACGTTCCTGATAAATCGTGTCATACAACCGCTGGTCGGATACGAAGGCAATGGCAATACCCGTACAGAATACATCCGGATAGCGGAACATACAATTCAATGTCTGGCTGCCTCCTCCGCTCCAGCCTGTAATACCGATACGGGAAGTATCAATGAATGAATACTGACGGGCCAAGTCCAGAATTCCTTGCGCCTGGTCTTGCGAAGCAAAAGTTCCTACCTCTCCATAGATACACTTTCTCCATTCCCGTCCGCGAGGAGCCGCAGCCCCACGGTTCTCAATGCTGACTACAATATATCCCTGATTAGCCAGGTACTGATGCCACAGGTCACCTCCCTGCCATACATCCTGCACCGTAGAGCCGGCAGGTTCACCGTACACATCAATGATGACCGGATATTTCTTCGACGGATCAAAATTAACGGGCTTGATCATCCATGCATCCAGTTGCAGGTCTCCGGAACGGGTTTTGACAAACTCCTTCGGACTCAACTGAAGTTGCTGATACTGCGATGCAGCTTCCTCGTTATTTTCAATGACCGACACCGTTTTATGAGAAGGCAAGGCCACCATCTCTATCCGAGGAGGAGTCACAGAGTTGCTGAACGTATGTACCGCATATTTCCCGTCGGGAGACAAATCGTACCGATGCTGTCCCTGCTCATCCATCGGACTGAGGCGTTTCACTTCACCCTTTCCTAACAACTCGGCAGAATAAAGATACCGCTGGGTATAATTATCGGGTGAAGCAATGAAATAGACGAGACCTTTCTTCACGTCCATGCCCACCTGTTCGATAAAGTCGAACTCCCCTTTGGTAATGGGCTGAACATCTTTTCCGTCACGACTTACACGGTAAAGATGACGCCAGCCGCTTCGTTCACTCTGCCAGGTAAAGTAAGTATTATTCTTCAGCCAGGTCACCTGATCATTTGTTTCCACCCATGCGGCATCTGTCTCTGTCAGGATATTCTTCGGAGCACCGCCTCCAATGGTAGCAATCCACACCTTGTTCGTGTTCTGCGGACGGTTCATCTGCTGGATAAACAAATCATTGCTTTCCGGTATAAAATCCATTCGCATGATATAATTCTGACGAGGGTCACCGGGCAGATCAATCCATGTGGTCTCTCCACCGGAAGCTGCTACGTATCCCACCTTAACCGCCGAGTTCGTAGTTCCGGCTTTCGGATATGGAAAACGAAGGATTTTCGGATAAAGCGAATCGACATTGTTGATAATGTCGAACCACCCGGTACCTTCCGTATCGCTTTGCCAATAGGCTATGTACTTGCCGTCGGGACTCCAGCGGAAGCCGTCACGGCAAGAAAATTCTTCCTCGTACACCCAGTCGAATGTACCGTTCACAATCATATTGCTTCCGTCGCGGGTCAGCTGTACAACCTTTCCGTCGGAAACATGCTCCACATAGATATTGTTTCCGCTGACATAAGCTACACGCGTACCATCGGGCGAGAATTTGGCAAACATCAGACTGCTCTCTGGCAACTGTGCCCCTAATTGCCTCAACTTGCCCGTTTCCATGTTCAATACCCAATAATCTCCGCGCGTATCATACCTCCATACACGCCGTGTATTGGTATACACCAAAACCTGCTTATGGGAAGTGTCAAAACTAAAACTACGGACAGACAAAGTATCGGAAGTACCCGGCTTTACGAACATGGAAGCCGGAATAAGTACCTCACGCTTGTTCTTACCGGGCGTATACGAAACGATGTCGTATCCCCCAGTCGGATTTTTCTCCTTCTTTGAATAACTGTTCCCCTCTGAAAGCCAGTTTACCCGGCTTTCGCCCTTCGTGACAATCAGACCTCCGTTCACCACTTCCTCCAGGGTTGGCACATGCTGTGCATAGGATGAAAAGGCGGTCAGACAACACAGAGCTAAAAAGATGCTTTTTGTGTTCATCTACGCATTAATTTATGGTTGATTAAAATAAACTTGTAAGATATGCCAAAAGTACAACTTTTCAGCACACAAACGGAACAATCTGACATAAAAAAACGTACTTGCACTTCTTCGAGAGACGCAAGTACGCTATTATTAAACACATGAACCTCAAATCTTCCTTTTCTGAGGCTTCTTAGAATTTTACCAAAATACGGAATACCTTACCCGGATTCGCCGCCCATCCTTCCATGGCTTCCGATGCATTTTCGGGCGACACAATGCTTGAAATCAATTTTTCTACCGGACAATTTCCTGTTTTCATATAATGTATTACAGCACGGAAATCAGCTGGCAATGCGTTTCGGGAGCCACGGATGTCCAACTCTTTCTGTACAAAGTATTTTGTCTGAAATTCTACCCCGTTCTTGGCATAACCGATACATACCACGCGTCCCGTAAAGCTGACCTCATCAACCGCCATCACGTAAGTGGCCGGACTGCCTACCGCCTCGATTACCACATCGGCTCCCAAGCCGCCTGAATATTCCTGCACACGTTCATGCACATTCTCCGTGCGTGAATTGATGACATACGTAGCTCCTACCTCACGAGCCAGCGCCAACTTCTCGTCATCCAAATCGACAGCGATCACGGTAGCTCCACGCAAGGCGGCACGTACTATGGCTCCCATCCCGACCATACCACAGCCTATCACCATTACTATCTCATTGTCAATCACCTGACCGCGTGACACTGCATGAAAGCCCACACTCATCGGTTCAATCAACGCACAGTCACGTGAAGAGATACCCTCTGCCGGAATCACTTTCGACCAGGGAAGCACCGCATATTCACACATCACTCCGTTACGCTGCACACCCAACGTCTCATTGTATTCGCAGGCATTGACCCGCCCATTCCGGCACGAGGCACATTTTCCACAATTCGTATAGGGATTCAGTGCCACATTCATGCCCTTCTTAAAACTCTCCGGTACGCCCGGTCCTACGGCGTCTATTACCGCACCGACCTCATGCCCCGGAATGACCGGCATTTTCACCATCGGATTCCGCCCCAGATAAGTATTCAGGTCAGAACCACAGAAACCTACATATTCAATCTTTACCAATATTTCCCCAGCCTTCAGTTCAGGCTTCTCAATCTCTACGACCGCCATCTTCTGGGGAGCTGCAATTTGAACCGCTTTCATTTTCTTGTTATTTTATTTTCAGATAGACTATTTTCAATCCAATACCTTGTATCCTCTCCATCCGTAATAGGCGCAGAATAAGAAACAAACCATCGGAACTACATACGCCAGATGATACATCTGTTCATTAACGTGCATCAGATAAGCCGTAAACTGGGGCAGGCAAGCATTACCCACTATCGACATCACCAGAAAAGCAGAGCCACTTTTCGTCTGACTGCCCAAATCTTTCAGTGCCAATGAAAACTGGGTAGGATACATGATGGACATGAAGAACGAGATGCCCAGCATGGCATACAAACCAATCCAACCTCCACATACGGCAACTACGGCACAAAGCAGAATATTCACCAATGCATAAACCAGCAACATATCTTGCGGACGGAAACGAATCATCAGTCCCGTACCAATCCATCGTCCCAACAGAAAGGCCAGCATATACAAACCGAAATAGGTGGTAGCTTCCGACTCCGAAATTCCGGCATACGAACAGCAATAGACTAAAAACAGGCTGTTGATAGCCGTCTGTCCGCCATTATAAAAAAACTGTGCAATGACGCCCCACCGCAGATGCGACCGCTTCCATACACTGAAATCAATCAGTTTTTCCTTAGAAGTGCCCCGCTGCCCTTCATCTCCAATCTTAGGCAACCTGGAGAAAATAAAGATTCCCGCAATAACCAGCAGCAATACCGCCAATGCCAAATAAGGAGTTTTCATGGCATCCGTCTCAAACTGAATATAGGCTTCCCATCCACCCGGATAATCCGACGGAAGCGTTTCACGCGTATAGTGCGTGCCACTCAATATCAGTTTACTCAAAAACATGGCTGCAATGAAAGCTCCCAGCCCGTTAAATGACTGCGCCAGATTCAGTCGTTGAGGAGCTGTAGCCGCATCACCTAAAGCCGTTACGTACGGATTGGCTGCGGTCTCTAAAAAACACATCCCGGTAGCAATAACAAAGAAGATGCACAGATAAGCCCAATATTCCTTCAACATGGCAGCCGGAAAGAACAACAGACCACCTGCTGCCGCCAACACCAAGCCGAAAATAATACCAGCTTTGTAGCTATACCGCTTCATAAACATGGCTATCGGAATCGGGAAAATAAAATACGCCAGCCAGTAAGCAGTTTCCGTAAAGGACGCTTCAAAGGTATTCAGCTCGCAAGTCTTCATCAGCTGCCGAATCATGGTAGGCAGCAGATTACTACTGATAGCCCATAAAAAGAAAAGGCTGAAAACCAGTGCAAGCGGCAGTTTATAGCTATTATTATTTTTCATCATTTCCCCGTTTGTTTATTCCGACATATTCTTGATATAAGGAAGTTCCGACAGATTATGGAAACCATAGAAGCTGCAGGCATTTTCTCCTAAGAAGAGGGCTTTTTCTTCTTCAGTCAGTTCATCTGACTTACTCACAAAGTCGTACGACATGCGGTAGGTAATGGCCGTAATGGTACGCGGATAATCCGACCCCCACATCAGTTTCTCAAAGCCGACCAGCTCGGCAGCCTCACGGATGGCTCTTACCGCCCCCTTAAACGGATAAAACTCGTCATTGAACAACCAGGTAATTCCTCCCGATTCAATACGTACATGAGGATGACGCGCCAACTTAATCTGTTCCTTCCACTGAGGACGGGTTACCATACCGAAATGTCCGATAGCCACCTTCAACCTCGGACACTCCTGAATTACCTCCTCCAGTTCGCCTACCTGTGTATCTCCGTCGGCCATGTCAATGGAAAGCAGCACCCCGTTCTGCTCCATCAGGTGGAACATCTGCATCATTTCCTCACAATTCAGTCTTACACGCCCCTCTTTGAGCAGCAAGCGCTGTGCAGGAATCTTAATCCCCTGGAATCCCCGTGCAATAAGCTGACGCGCCTGATCCAGATAGCCCGGCTTACGGAACTCACACATTCCGCATACAAAGAAACGGTCGGGATAACGGGCCGCAACCTCAGCCAAATAGTCATTCTGAAAACCGTCAATAAACTCTTGTGTCACCACGGCCGCAGACACCTGTGCATAGTCCATGTTAGATAAGAACACTTCTGCACTGTTTACTCCATCGGTCATGAACGGGGGAAGCATCTGTCTCACTTCCCCCATGAACAATGACCTTCCATTCTCCAAGGTGCGGATAGGCAGTCCCTCAACCACCGTATCCTGCTTCAACCACAAATGAGAATGTGCATCGATTATTATAAACCCCATATACAAATTCCTCCTTTAAGAATTAGCCCAACTTACACGGAACTGGTCGCCGATAATTTCACGCACTTCACGCACCAAAGTTTCATCCATCGGTTCCTCTATGTAAGCCACATTCTTCTTCACATTCTGCGGATTGGCCGTACTGAACAATGTCGTAGCAATGCGCGGATTGCTCACAGCATACTGCATGGCCAGTTTTTCTATCGGATAATTCTTACTCTTGCAATGCTCCATAGCCTTTCGGCAAGCCTCTACCAACGGCTGAGGAGCCGGATGCCATGACGGTACACCTCTTTCGGTCAGCAATCCCATAGACAATGGAGAGGCACTGATCACCCCAATACCTTTCGATTCAAAATAGTCCAGAAAATCGACCAGCTTGTCATCGCACAAGCAATAATGACAGAAGTTCAGCACCGACTCTACCGTCCCTGCCGGTGAATGGTCAATCACCCACTTCAGGTTCTCCAGTTGCAGGTCGGTGATACCCACATGACCTACTATCCCTTTCTCTCTTAACTCCACCAAAGCCGGCAAAGTCTCATTAACCACCTGATTCAAGTCGGCAAACTCAATGTCGTGCACATTAATCAGGTCGATATAGTCCACATGCAGGCGTTCCATACTTTCGTACGCGCTCTCCGTCGCCCGCTTCCCAGAATAATCCCAGGTATTTACCCCGTCTTTCCCATAACGTCCTACCTTCGTAGAGAGATAATACTTGTCGCGAGGAATCTCCTTCAGCGCCTTTCCTAATACCGTTTCGGCCTTATAATGTCCATAATAAGGAGACACATCAATAAAATTCATCCCCAAATCAATGGCGGTAAACACCGCTTCCAATCCTTCTTTTTCTTTAATGTCATGGAAGACTCCCCCCAAAGAAGAAGCTCCGAAACTCAAAGAGGATACCTTCATCCCCGTCTTTCCTATTTCATGGTATTCCATAGTGATAACTTTTTAAGATTCATACAAATAAAACATACGCTCCATCAACTGCCATTTCTCTGCAGAACTGCTTCCCGGCACGCATTCCTGAAAACGTGCCACATAATCTTCCCACTCTGCCTGTCTGGGCAACTGTGCCAGGCGTTTCATCGCGCTATCCCAGTCAAAATCAAGCGGCGTTTCCACAATCATGAACAGCTTACAGCCTACGATATAGATTTCCATTTCCAATATCCCCACTGAACGGATCCCTGCCCGAATTTCCGGCCAAGCTTCTTCGCGACTATGTATTTTCCGGTATTTCGCTATCAGTTCCGGGTTGTTTTTCAAATCCAATGCCTGACAATACCGCTTGACGGGCATACCGTACTCTTTTACTCTATATCCTTCCATCTTACCACATTTTATTATTTCGCGATTCGCAATACGGGAGCAATCTGATTCAACGGCTGTGCAGGAAGCGTAACCGACAAACCTTCGGCAGTACGGACAAAATCGACTTTTCCGTATCCCAATAATTCCACCTTACAAATCTTTCCCTCATAAAGTTTACTGTCTGCAGCCAGTGACTTGATGTTTACCTTTCCGTCTGCCGGCCATGCCAGCACAGTAGCATACAAATATTTTGGAGTCTGTGTGAAACGGATTTCCTTTGCTCCTGCCTGACTGTAAGAACCTTCATTGAACCCCTGAGCATTGAGCGGAATATCTTCTTCCGCAATCGGACCCTCCCCGAACACTACCCACGGACGAGTATCATAAATAGCTTCCTTGTTAATGTTCATCCATGCCCCAAATTCATTCAGGATTTTCTCTTCTTTTTCATCGAAAGTTCCATCTGCACGCAGAGGTACGCTCAGCAACAGATTTCCATTCTTGCTCACAATGTCTACCAACAGTTTAGCTACGTATGCCGCTGATTTATATTCGTTTTTCTCGTAAATAGACGTATTGTAATGCCATCCACCAATGCAGGAGCACGACTGCCACGGCTGATCGATAATTTTATTGGGAGCACCGCGCTCTACGTCCCACACCAAGGCTTTTCGCTGATTTTCATCAAGAATCTTACCAAACATCACCGCCTCCAGTTTCCCTTTGTGAGTAGCCATATTGTGGTTGTAGAAATGAGCCGCAATCTTCAATCCCGCGTCACTCACCGGATAGAAAGGTGCTACTGTCACATCAAAATACAGCAAATCGGGATTATAGCGATTGATCACATCGAGTGTACGGTTATAGAAGTTTGTACAATATTCCTGGCTCGGTACACAAACTCCATTGCCCCAAGCCCACTGGCGGTGAATCATTCCGTTGTCCCAGCTGTTTTCACTCAACGGATGGTTCTGTGCATACAAATCCTGCGGATCGTATCCTTCCCACCATTTTCCTTTTCCGTCTGCCTTGGTCAGTTTTCCATCGTATGGAATTCCTTTCTTCGGACCTTTCGTGTCATGACGCTGAGAAGGCTCATACCAGCTCCACGCATGGTCGGCATGCAGACTGACCCCAAAATACAATCCGTATTTTCTTGCCGCTTTTTCCCATCCGGCCAGAATATCTTTCTTCGGCCCCATATTCACTGAATTCCAGGGCTGATACTTGCTGTCCCACAAGTCCATGTTGTCATGATGATTACCCAAAGCAAAAAAGTACTGGGCACCTATTTTCTTATAAAAGGCTACCAGCTTGTCCGGATCCCAATTTTCCGCCTTCCACAAGGGAATAATATCCTTGAAACCCACTTCCGACGGGTGTCCGTAGTGCTTTACATGATATTCATATTCACGAGTACCCTCCATGTACATGGAACGAGCCATCCAGTCGCCTGAACCTTCCACACACTGCGGCCCCCAATGGGCCCATATACCAAATTTCACGTTACGGAACCATTCCGGCACCTGATAGTTTTCCAATGAACTCCATGTGGGTTCGAACTTTCCTTTCATCATCGGTTCATCCTGCTCCGATACCGGTACCTGATAAGTCTGTGCCGACAATCCGACCATGGATAAAAATAAAGAAGCTAATAAGAGTCTTGTTTTCATAAGTATTATTATCTGACAATTTATATAAACAAATGTACGGAGAAGTTTAAACAAGGGATAGGATTAAACTGAGCGTTTATAGGTCAATATCGACAAAACAAAAGAGTTTAATGAGATTCAATGTGATTATATCGATTTTTATTGACAAATATCGATTATTGAAGGAAGCACTCGGAAAAGAAAAAATAATCATGTAATTTTAGGGCGAAAAAGAATTGCTTATGAACTTGCAAGTAGAACAAATGCATCCACTCGTCCTGAATGTGGGACTGGCTATACATAATGCGGACTGGAACTGGAAAAACGTAAATAGTCCGTTTACACGCTTATATTATATCACAGAAGGTACTGCACAAATAGAATTACCCGACGGAATACATACTCTATATCCGCATCACATGTATTTTATTCCATCATTTACGGTACATACCAATATCTGCGATTCACATTTCGAGCACTACTACTTACATATTTATGAAGATCACTACTCAGAAGACGACTGGCTGGAACACTGGAAGTTCCCGTTAGAAATAGAGGCAAGTCCACTTGATTTATCTCTTTTCCAACGTTTATGTGAAATTAATCCACACATGAATCTTCAGAAGTCAGACCCGACAACCTATGACAACAATCCTACACTCATGAGAAATCTACTTAGAAACAGGCAACGAGCCTTCTGTGACAAAGTAGAATCAAGAGGTATTGTACTACAACTATTGTCACATTTCCTAAAATATGCCCAGCCTAAAAATGAAATGGAAGACAACCGAATTGCCAAGGCTGTACGCTATATCCATAAACATATTGCAGAAGAAATTGAATTAGAAAAACTTGCGGAATTATCTTGCCTTTCCAAAGACCACTTTATCCGGCTTTTCAAAAAAGGAATGGGTACTACTCCGTTACAATATGTCAATCAAAAAAAGATAGAAAAAGCTCAGTTGCTTTTACTTACTGAAGAACTAGCTGTTAAAGAAATTGCTTTTCAATTGGCATTTGAGGACTATTCTTATTTCAACCGCCTGTTCAAAAAAATAACCGGCGTAACTCCACAAGAATACCGCCGGTCATATTAATTCCTATCTACGATTTATTCAATGCTTCATTTGAACCTTCATCACAAATCCTCCACGCGGCAGACAGTCCACCTCATGTACAGATTTCTTCAAACCAGAGAGCATCTGTATATCAAACTGATTACGTTCTTTTCCATCGGCATACAAAGTGATTTCTTTGACGGGTTCCTGAATAAAACTTAAATCCACAGCAAGCGATTTCTTCTCGTTTGTTCCGTTCAGACCGGCAATATACCACCAATCAGCACTTTTCCGGGCAAGCACTACATAGCTAGAAGGATAACCGCTTAGCAATTTCGTATCGTCCCAAACGGTGGGAAGTGAAGAGATAAATGAGCGTACTTCAGCAGGTTGAGCATGGTATCCTTCGGGGCGGTCGGCCAAATGCTGCAAGGCAGATTCAAATGCAACCAACAGAGCTAGTTCATGCCCGTTCGAAGTGATATGCGGATGCTGGGAATCCGTAAAAGTGCAAGGAGTATAGTCCATCGGACCCACTACATTACGCGTAAAAGGCAGTGTACAGTTATGCCATGCCGCGCTATCAGTCAGTGTTTCCTTATTATTATACCATTCTGCTCCATATACTCCTTCCACTGACATCATGTGAGGATAGGTGCGCTGCCAGCCTCGCGGAATAGGAGCTCCATGAAAGTTTACCATCAGGTGATATTTGGCTGCATCTTCCAGAATGTCTACAAAATAATTCATCGTAGATATGCTGTCCTGACTGAAGAAATCTACTTTTATCCCTTTTACTCCCATAGACTCAAGCCAGGCAAATTCTTTCTGACGCATTTCCGGCTTGTTCAGACGATACAAAGGACCAAACGCACACCACGCGGTGGAGGAGTTATACCACAGCAAAGGAGCAACTTTCTTCTGTTTTGCATAAGCCAAGACATCTTCCACATTGCCGCCGTTCCCCATTTCGTCCCATTCCGCATCAATCAACATGTAAGGAAGATGAAAATCTGCCGCAAAATCAATATACTTCTTTATCAGCTGATAATCTCTTGAACCATGATTGTAAGCCCAGTAAATCCATGAAACAACTCCCGGCTTAATCCAGGAGACATCACTCAGACGACAAGGCTCACTGACATCTGTCACCAGGGTAGATTCTACCACATCAGCCAAAGAACCGATAATGGCCACGCGCCAAGGTGAACACCATCTGCCGGAAACGTTGGTCGGCTCTGCCATCTCCACTTTGTAGCTCGATGCACTGGAAGCATTGTTCAACCAGGAACCGCAGTTACCTTTCGCCACATTCGCTTCTGAAATAAGGGTAAAAACAGAATCTGCCACTTCAAACAATGCCGGGAATCCCCATTGTCCTGTAGTATATCCCTGCACACGTCCTTTATTTTTCAGATAGAAGTCTTCATAGGCCTGATTCAGTTTCTGTGTCCATCGGGTAATTCCTTCCTGAAAGACAAAAGCTGTAGTTTCATCGGTCACACATATCTCTTTTGCCGACTGAGGAAACACATAACGAAAAGCTATACCGTCATCATATACCCGAAGTTCCAAATCCAGCGATACGTTCTGAGCGTTCTTGAAATGAAATATCTGCTGGGTTCCCTCATTCGTGCAATGACGGCGTTTACCCGTTATCATGGTATAATCCTCACGTATAGGAGTCACGGCGGAAGAAGACACATAATCAAATTCGTCTCCGGATGTAGGCTGAAGTTGAAGTCCTATATTCTTTAACTGAACTACCGGAACCGAAGCATCTCCTTTTTTATAAATCACACGCAATCCTTTCGCCGGATTATCCCAGCTCACTCCTATTTTCTTATTAGGAGAGTATAAATCATTACCTGCTTGCACTGTCATACCGAAAAAGAATACACATACTACTAAAAGAAGGCATGCTTTCCATGAATTAGAAATTACTCGGCTACACATAATTGTTTATTCGTTTTTATTGGATGACAAAATTATCCGTTCTTTCAGGAAATAAATTGCATAAAACCGTTTTATACAGGACAATATCGATATATAAAGGGAACATAAACAATTTTTGCCCGCAAAAAGTTCTTGCGACATGCTGAAAAAGCGACTTTTTGCACATACTTGTGCCCTTTAACAAAACAGGACAATATGCAACAGAGCTTGATAAAGAGGAGATAACAATATAATTTTATATAAAACTTCCCCTAAAAGAGAGGAATCGAGGAAAAACTTTCTACTTTTGCAACTTGTAATTAAAAGAACTCATTTGCAGATGAAAATAAAGTTTTTGCCATTGATTGCAGTACTCTTTGCTGCAACATCTATAATGACATCGTGTTTGGACAATGATGTAGACCAGATTACGTATACCTCAGAAACCAGTATTACAGGATTTTCACTGGGAACATTGCACATTGACCGTGTAGGAAAAGATAAAAATGGTTTAGATAGTCCTTATGTAGATACACTTGATTGTTCTAACTATCCATTCACCATTGACCAAATCAATAGAACCATCACAAATAAAGACTCACTCCCCGTAGGAACCTACATAGATAAGGTTATTACCAGTATCACATATGATGCGGGAATGCTAGCCTACAAACCCAAAGGCTCCGAACGTGATACCATCTGGACATCAACTGACTCTATCGATTTTACTGACCCGGTGGAATTTAAAGTGTATGCATATAGTGGTGTAGAAGGAAAACCTTATACAATTACCATTAACGTACATAAGCAGGAACCGGACACAATTTCATGGAAGAAGTTTGATAACAATCCATTTAGTGCTGGAAACTTGAGTGAACAGAAAGCAGTATATGCTAATGAAAAGGTATATGTATTCGGAAAGAATGGAAACGGTACTCATATTGAATACTCAGATGTTTCAAATGACAATCCTACATCTTGGGTAGCAGTTACAAAAAATGTACCTGCAGACATCGATACTTATTCTGCCACTGCATGTGCAGGATACATCTATTTCCTGGCAGGAACTGATAAACAGCTTTACAAACTGGATGCAAATAGCAATGAAATTACTTCTGTAAACACAGAAACATTTGAAATGCTAATAGGAGGAAATGACATAAAAAGTGAACTTTACGCTGTAAAAGGTGGAAAAAGTGGTATATATAAAGAAAATACATGGACAGAAGATGCTGCCCCATTCACACAGTTCCCGACAGGTAAACCCTTCTTCTCGAATACAACTACGGCATCTTATAACAGCAATATTACTACCACTGTAGCGCTTTGCTATAATCAAGGCAATACAGCTAATGATACGACTGCATTAGTATTCAACCGTATGTCAAGTGACAACAAATGGGAAAAAAGAATTCAGAACCTGCCGCTTCCTAATTTGGAAAATGTCACCATGATTTACTATGACGGAAAGTTGTATGCTTTCGGAGGGAAAAGTAAAAAACCAGAAGTAAAACCTTTCAGCCAGTTCTACTGTTCTACCGACAACGGACTTTGCTGGAGACCTGTAACGGAATGTATGGCCTTCCCTGCAGAATTCAGTGAACTTTATACCGCACATAGCAAAAATTACTCATGTGCCGTAACTCCCAAATTGGAGAATGGAACCTCCCGAGGTAACTTTATCTGGATTGTGTGGGAAGATGGAAGTATCTGCAGAGGACGCATCAACCGATTGGGATTTACTCCTAAATGGTAATCTAAGAACCCTGAAAAACAACAAGCCATGCTATATAAAGACCAAATAGACAAAAATCGGATACCGGCACACATAGCCATCATTATGGATGGTAACGGACGCTGGGCCAAACAGCAGGGACACGCCCGTACTTTCGGACACCAGGCTGGCGCTGAGACCGTACATGTCATTGCGGAAGAAGCCGCACGGCTAGGCGTGAAATATCTGACTCTTTATACATTCTCTACTGAAAACTGGAATCGTCCGGTAGACGAAGTAGCCGCCTTGATGAGTTTGCTCATGGACTCCATTGAAGAAGAAACCTTCATGAAGAACAACATCAGCTTCCGCATCATCGGTGAAACAGAAAAATTGCCGGAAAACGTACTTGCACGACTGAACAAATGTATCGAACGTACATCAAAGAACACGGGAATGTGTCTGACATTAGCATTAAGCTATTCTTCTAAATGGGAAATCACGGAAGCTGTCAAAAAAATTGCCCGTAAAGTGAAGGAAGGAAACCTTTCTCCCGAAGAAATTACAGACCAGACCATCGACCGATGCCTGGCTACTCATTATATGCCCGACCCGGACTTGTTAATCAGAACAGGCGGTGAAATCCGTCTGAGCAACTACCTGCTCTGGCAGTGCGCCTACGCGGAACTGTATTTCTGTGACACTTTCTGGCCGGACTTCAAAGCCGAAGAATTATGTAAGGCTATTTGTGACTTTCAAAAAAGAGAACGCCGATTCGGCAAAACTAGTGAACAAATTTAACAAAGAACAATGCAAAACCGTTTTTCACTTCTTCTATTGATTGCTGCATGTCTTTCGTCTGCTCCAATGGGGGGATATGCACAGGACAATAATACAACTGAACAAAGCGATAAGCCAGTTATCCTTTACAACGGAACACCTAAAAAATATGAAATTGCCGACATCAAGGTCAGCGGAGTAAAGAACTATGAGGATTATGTCCTGATAGGTATTTCCGGCTTGGCTGTCGGACAAACTATTACCGTACCGGGAGATGACATCACTTCGGCCGTAAAAAGATACTGGCGTCATGGCTTGTTCTCTGACGTGAAAATCACCGCAGATAAGATTGTAGATAATAAAATCTACCTGTCTATCCAGCTGACACAGCGTCCACGTATTACCGACATCGTGATTCACGGTGTGAAGAAGAGTGAACGTGAGGATTTGCAGGCTAAACTGGGTATGGCAAAAGGTACACAGGTTACACCGAACTTGATTGACCGTGCCAAGATTTTGATCAAGAAGCATTTTGACGAGAAAGGTTTCAAGAATGCGGAAGTAAACATCATTGAACGCGAAGACCCGGAAAACAAGGAGCAGGTATATGTAGATGTGAACATTGACAAGAAAGCCAAAGTCAAAGTCCACCAGATTACCATTGACGGAAACGAGGTACTGACTGACAAGAAGTTGAAGCGTGTCATGAAGAAAACCAACGAAAAAGGTAAGCTGATTAACCTTTTCCGTGCCAAGAAGTTCATCAATGAACGTTACGAAGAAGATAAGCAGAAAATCATCGATAAATATAACGAGCTGGGTTACCGTGACGCACAGATTGTAGTAGATAGTGTATCGCCATACGATGAAAAGACGGTAGATGTCTATATGAAAATCTACGAAGGACAGAAATATTATCTTCGTGACATTACCTGGGTAGGTAACACGGTATATCCTTCTGACCTGTTGAACGAACAGCTCCGCATGAAACGCGGTGATGTATATAACCAGAAGTTGCTGAACGACCGTATCTCTAACGATGAAGATGCAATCGGTAACAACTACTATAATCGTGGATATGTATTCTACCGCCTCGATCCGGTGGAAGTAAACATTGACGGTGACTCTATCGACCTGGAAATGCGTATCACCGAAGGTCCGCAGGCCAGCATCAGCCACGTACGCATCAACGGTAATGACCGTCTGTATGAAAACATCGTACGTCGTGAGTTGCGTACACGTCCGGGCGACCTCTTCAGTAAGGAAGCACTGGAACGTTCTTACCGTGAAATTGCACAGATGGGACACTTCAACCCTGAAAATATCAAGCCGGATGTACAGCCGAACTTCCAGGACGGTACTGTTGACATCAACTGGGGACTGGAATCAAAAGCCAACGACCAGGTGGAATTCTCCGCAGGTTGGGGACAGACTGGTATCATCGGTAAGCTGAGTTTGAAGTTCACCAACTTCTCATTTGCGAACTTGTTCCGCAAAAACGACAACTACCGCGGTATCCTGCCACAGGGTGACGGACAGACACTGACCATCAGTGGACAGACCAACGGACGCTACTATCAGTCATACAGTGTATCGTTCTTCGACCCATGGTTTGGCGGCAAGCGCCCGAACTCATTCTCTGTTTCGGCCTTCTACTCTATCCAGACCGACGTGAGCAGCCAGTATTACAACTCTGCTTACATGAACAACTACTACAACATGTTGAGCGGATACGGATACTACGGAGGTTATGGAAACTATTATGACAACTACGAATCTTACTACGACCCCGACAAATCTATCAAGATGTTCGGTGTATCTGTAGGATGGGGTAAACGCCTGCGCTGGCCGGATGACTACTTTACTTTGTCGGCTGAATTGTCTTACCAACGATTCATGCTGAAAGACTGGAGTTACCTCTATATCAAACTGAACAACGGACAGTACATGAACACCGGTAACTGTAATAACCTGAGCCTGAACCTGACCTTGTCACGTAACTCTACGGATAACCCGATTTTCCCGCGTTACGGTTCAGAATTCTCAGCTTCCTTGCAGATTACTCCGCCGTACTCTCTGTTCAGCAAGAAGGACTACTCTACTTACGGTAAAGACAACTACCACGATGCTGCCAGCATGTACAAGTGGATTGAATACCACAAGTGGAAATTCAAAGCCAAGACTTATACAGCCTTGATGGATATTCAGAAATGTCCGGTTATCATGACCCGTACAGAATTCGGTATCCTCGGTCACTTCAACAAATACAAACGTTCACCGTTTGAAACCTTCTACGTGGGAGGTGACGGTATGACTGGTTACAGTTATAACTACGCATCCGAAACCATCGCCCTTCGTGGATATGAAAACGGTTCATTGACTCCGTACGGAAGTGAAGGTTATGCTTACATCCGTCTGGGTGCCGAGCTCCGCTACCCGCTGATGCTGGAAAACTCTACCAGTATCTATGCACTGGGCTTCGTGGAAGCTGGTAACGCATGGAACAACGTGACCGACTTTAACCCCTTCCAGTTGAAACGTTCTGCCGGATTCGGTGTACGTATCTTCCTGCCGATGATTGGTATGATGGGTATTGACTGGGCTTACGGTTTCGACAAGATTGACGGTTCAATGCAATACAGCGGAAGCCAGTTCCACTTTATCATCGGACAAGAATTCTAACACTTAAAAACCAATGATTATGAAGAGACTCATTTTATCCGTTATGCTGTTAGTGGCCGCCGTGGGTATGGCCTCAGCACAGAAATTCGCCCTGATAGATATGGAGTATATCCTCAAGCAGATACCTTCTTATCAACAGGCCAACCAACAGATGGAGTCACTGTCAAAGCAATGGCAAAGCCAGATTGAGGCTAAAGCCAACGAAGCGAAGAAGCTGTACGAAGATTACCAGAAAAGCGCCAACACGCTTTCTGCGACTCAGAAAACCAGCAAGGAAGAAGCTATCGTAGCCAAAGAGAAAGAAGCGGCAGAGCTCCGCAAGCAATATTTCGGACCGGAAGGTGAACTGATGAAGAAACGCCAGGAGCTGATTTCTCCGATTCAGGATGCCATCTACAATGCAGTGAAAGAAATTGCAACCCAGCGCGGATATGATGCCGTGATAGACCGTGCCTCGGCACAGAGCATGATTTTTGCTTCTCCACGCATTGATATAAGCAATGAGGTTCTTGCAAAACTAGGATATTCAAATTAATTTTATACATTTGCAACCGGGTGATAATAAGCCCTGTTTTATACATCGAATTAATTAATAACAAATAGAAACTTGAGATTATGTTGAAGAAAATTGCTTTTTTACTTTTACTCATCGCACCGATGAGTGTATTCGCACAAAAATTTGCGCACTTTAAATCAATGGATATCATCCCAGTAATGCCGGAATACGCAAAGGCACAGACAGACATCCAGACTATGCAGAAACAATATGAGGACGAAATCAAACGTGCTTCTGACGAATTCAACAAGAAATATGCAGAATACCAGCAGGAACAGAAGAACCTGCCGCAGAACATTCAGGAACGCCGCCAGAAAGAATTGCAGGAACTGAGTGAAAAAGGTATGCAGTTCCAGCAGGATGCTCAGCAGCAGTTGCAGAAAGCATACGCTGACATGATGGAACCGATTTACAAAAAACTGGAAGATGCCGTACAGGCTGTAGGTAAAGCAGGTGCTTATACTTACGTATTCGACCTGAACCGTACTGATATTCCTTACATTGACGAAGCTCAGTCAAAAGATATTACAAACGACATCAAGACTAAATTGGGCATCAGCCTGACAGCAGTTCCTGCTACTCCAGCAGCACCTGCAGCAACTCCTGCACAGTAATTAAAGAAACTCTTTGTCGTACTGACTACATGTCATTCAGAGAAACACACAAAAGATTTCTCTGAATGACATTTTTCTTTTCAAACCTTTCAACTGTTTTCCCATGTACCCTCTATCTGCCCCTCACACCGGCCCTATCGGAGTATTCGATTCCGGATACGGAGGTCTTACCATCTTAGGAAAATTCATCGAACGACTGCCACAGTACGATTACCTGTACTTGGGAGATAATGCCCGTGCTCCATACGGCACACGTTCGTTCGAAGTGGTCTACGACTTCACCCTGCAGGCTGTCAAGAAATTGTTTGAGCTGGGCTGCCCGCTGGTCATCCTGGCCTGCAATACGGCTTCCGCCAAAGCGCTCCGCAGCATCCAGCAGAACGACCTTCCTCACATGGATCCGACCCGCCGCGTATTGGGAGTAATACGCCCCACCGTGGAATGCATCGGTGAAATCACCCGCAACGGGCACGTAGGCCTGCTGGCCACAGCCGGCACCGTACGCTCCGAATCCTATCCGCTGGAGATTAAAAAGATTTTTCCAGACATTCAGGTCACAGGAATGGCCTGCCCCATGTGGGTGCCACTGGTAGAGAACAAGGAATACGACGGTGACGGAGCCGACTATTTCGTCAAGAAATACATTGATACCATCCTGCAGAAAGATCCGGATATCGACACCCTGATTTTAGGCTGTACGCACTATCCCCTGCTTCTGCAAAAGATACGGCAGTACACCCCCTCGCACATCCGACTGGTAACGCAAGGCGAGTATGTCAGCGAAAGCCTGAAAGACTATCTGTTGCGTCATCCGGACATGGACGCACGCTGTTCCAAGAACAAGCGACGGGAGTTTCTTACCACAGAATCGGTCGAGAAATTCCGGGAATCGGCTTCGGTATTCTTACACTGCACAGACGTACATGTACGCAATGTCCAACTTGAATAACACAAAAATGGTCCGCCTCTGAATCTTCTCACAAAGGCGGACCATTTTTTGTTTTATATGACCTGACTGCTATTCAGCCACAAAAGTCGCGTGCTGCACATTCCGACTGTCCGGACCTACCATCACCTCAAATTCTCCCGGTTCATATCCATATTCCAGACGAGAGTTATAATACTTCAAATCATCCTCGTCGAGCACAAATTCCACATTCTGCGTCTCTCCCTTTTTAAGGGCCACACGACGGAAAGCTTTCAGTTCCTTCACCGGACGGGAGATTTCTGCATACACATCGTGAAGGTACAGCTGCACAATCTCTACTCCGTCACACTCGCCGGAATTGGTTACAGGCACGGTTACCTTCAACTGACCGCCCTTGGCCATACGCTCGGCACTCAACTGCAAATTACCGTAGCGGAAAGTGGTATAACTCAAACCATAGCCAAAAGGATATAGCGGTTCATTGCTCTGGTCGATGTAATTGCTGCCATAACGGTTAAAAGTGGTATCATCCGTATCCGGACGACCCGTGTTCAGGTGATTATAATAAAGCGGCAACTGTCCCACCGCACGCGGGAAGCTCGTGGTCAGCTTACCTGAAGGAGACATGTCACCAAACATCACATCGGCAATGGCATCGCCCGCTTCACTGCCGGCAAACCACACGTTCAGGATAGCCGGTACATGCTCAGACTCCCAGCATAAATCCAGCGGACGACCGGTAAACAAAGCCAGTATCACCGGCTTTCCGGTAGCCACCAGTGCCTTCAACAAATCTTTCTGCGCATCCGGAATCTGAATATCCGTACGAGAAGAAGACTCTCCGCTCATCTCGGCACTCTCACCTAATGCGGCCACAATCACATCGGCCGAAGCCGCCACGCGCAAAGCCTCAGCCCGCAACTGACGGTCATCACCACGTGTCAGCGGACGAGGTTCGACCGCCCCTTTCTCTATATGCTCACTATAATACACGTTACTTCCTTTGGCATAAGAAACCGTAGCCTTATCACCTACCGCACGACGGAAAGCTTCGTACATCGTCACATGACGGTCTGTCTGACAATCCATGTTCCACGTGCCGCACATATTGTTCTGCGCATCAGCCATCGGCCCAATCAATGCAATGCGTCCCTTTTTCTGCAAAGGCAACAACTTACCCTCGTTCTTCAACAGCACAAATGTTTCGGCCGCAATCTCACGTGCCGCTTTACGATTCACCTCCGTAAACAGTTCCTTGCGACCTCGAAGCGTATCACAATACTTATAAGGATTCTCAAACAATCCTAACTTATACTTGGCCTCCAGTACCCGACGGCAGGCCTCGTCAATCCGCTCCTGCGTCACGGCCTTCTCCTTCAATGAAGCTTCCAGCGTATGCAAGAAACCATGTGCCACCATATCCATGTCCGTTCCCGCATTCAGTGCCCGAGCAGAAGCCTCCTTCAAGTCGGCCACCCCATGAGTTTTCATCTCACCAATTGAATTGTAGTCGGTCACCACAAACCCCGTGAATCCCCACTCATTGCGGAGCAAATCTGTCAGCAGCCATTTGTCGGCTGTAGCAGGCACCCCGTTGATGGTATTGAACGAGCTCATCACCGAGCCCACTCCGGCTTCCACCGCACCCTTGTAAGGAGCCAGGTACACATTATACATCAGGTTTCGGCTCATATCCACCGAATTATAGTCACGTCCCGATTCCGAAGCTCCATACAGCGCAAAGTGCTTCACACAAGCCATGATTTCATTGTTCTGCTTCATACCGTCACCCTGATAACCGCGCACATACGCTCCGGCCATCAGCGCACCAAGGTACGGGTCTTCCCCACTTCCTTCTGCAATACGTCCCCAGCGGGCATCCCGACAGATGTCTACCATCGGACTGAATGTCCAGCTGATTCCATCGGCACTGGCTTCCGTGGCAGAAATGCGTGCCATGCGCGTTACTGCCGCCGTATCCCAGCTACAAGACAGGGCCAACGGAATCGGGAAGATGGTCTCGTACCCGTGAATCACATCGGCACCCACTATCAGAGGAATTCCCAAACGAGTTTCCTCCACCGCCATACGCTGCATCTGGTAAATCTTATCCACTCCCTTTACATTGAAAAAGCCGCCGATCTCACCAGCTCGGATAGCTTCTGCCATCTTGCTGTTCTTCACTGCTCCCGACACCAAATCATTCCCTGCCGGCAGATTCAGCTGTCCCAACTTTTCCTGTAAGGTCATGCGCCCCATCAGGTCACTGATAAAGCGGTCCATCTCCGCATCCTTTCCCCCGGAATTAGGCGAAGAACATCCTGCCATTGTTAAAAGCAAGGCCCCCGCCTTTACAAACTGACTTATTTTTCCCATAGATATCTTAATTTTTAGAATTCGTTCTTCCAAAAATATCAATTTTTCAAACAAAACGAGCCAGAAATACGAGGTTTATTTTCGCACCAGCAGAACGCAAGTACGTTTTAAAAAAACGCAAGTACATTCGATATGAAACACAAGTGCGTTTGAAGTAAAACGAACTTGCATTTCAAACAAAACGCTTTGGCGTTTTCTTCCAAACGCTTCGAGGTTTTCCATGGCAGCTAAAAAAGACGTAAAAATCAATAGGAAACCGCTTTTTTCATACCAAAATCATGGATATTCAATAAAAAGACTTACTTTTGCGGAAGATTGCCCTTGTAGTTCAACGGATAGAATAGAAGTTTCCTAAACGTATGTTCTTCCAAACAGGGGCAAAAATAGTAAAATTTAGATTTATAGTAAATAAGAAAAGGAAGTTATAGCGATAACCAATACATAAGGCTCTGTAGTTCAACGGATAGAACAAGAATTTCCTAAATTTTAGATAGGGGTTCGACTCCCCTCGGAGCTACTTTTCAAGTCCATTCCATTACGGGATGGACTTCTTTTTTACAGCATTTACAGCAAAAAATAGGTATATTTGCTGACAAAAGTTCTACTATAGTTCTACAAAGATTATGGCTACATTCAAAGCAGAGGTGTACGCTCACCAAAAGAGGGCTGACGGCACATATAATATAAAGATAAGGGTTATACACCAAAAGAGGAAAAAGTACATCCCGACCACTTACTACGTGACAAAGGATGATTTGACACGCACGACTTTCAAGCTGAAAAACCAAAAGTACATAGATGCCACCGATGATATGATAAAAAAATACCGTTCCATTTGTGACCGCATGGGGGAACGGCTTAAATCCATGACCGTTGAGCAGGTGGTAGATGCAATCACTAACGACAATGGGGAACACTTCGATTTGGATATAGTGGCTTATGCCCGTCAATATATATCGCACTTAAAGGAAACCGGGCATACAGGTAATGCGCTTTCTTACCAAGTAGCCATTAACAACCTTGTACGCTTTGTTGGCAGGGATAGCGTGAGCATAAAAGAAATCACGGTTAAGTTTATCAATGATTGGATAAAGTGGATAAAGGAGAATCCGGCACGTTCCAAACCCGAAGCCAATCACGGAGAAAGGGCACAGAGCCTATATATATCCCAGCTAAGAGCCATATATAACCGGGCAAAGAAAGAGTTTAACGATGAGGATGCCGGACTGATACGCATTCCCTATTCTCCTTTTAAGAGGGTGGAAATTCCCAAAATACCCGTTACAAGGAAAAGGGCTATTTCTACGGATTTACTTCGTAAATTTTCGGAACTGCCTTATTCTTTGATTATGCAACCGGGGACAAACAGGTACAATCTCGCAAAGGATGTCTTTCTTTTGAGCTTCTGTCTAATTGGAATGAATGCGGTAGATTTGTACACTTGTACGGATTTGAAGAAAGGACGTATTATATACCAACGGACAAAAACCAAGAATCGGAGAGCTGACAAAGCGGAAATGTCTGTGAGGATAGAGCCGGAACTAAAAGCCCTTATGAAAAAATATAAAGACCAGACCGGGCAAAGGGTTTTTAATTTCTACAAGCTGTATTCAAGCGTGGATAGCTTTACGGCTGCAATCAACAAGGGCTTGAAAAAGATTGGTGATGATTTAGGAATAGATGATTTGGAGTTTTACGCAGCCCGCCATACATGGGCAACCATTGCAAGTAATGAAGCCGGAGTAGATAAGTACACCGTTCACACAGCCCTTAACCACGTGGACGAAAATATGAGAGTGACGGATATTTATATTGCGAAATCATGGGATAGTATAGATGCCGCCAACCGTAAAGTATTGGATTATGTCAAGCTGTCTTTGGATGATGTAACAGAAAAGAAGTATATACCCAAAAATAAACGTGTTTTGCCTAAGCAAAATTTGTAATATATTATATTTCAATGGATTACAAACCTATTTTTGCTTAGGCAAAATTTTAATAGGTGTTTGTCTATCCTTTAAATGCGTGTTATGATTGATAATTAGATAGTTACGAATTTTGCCTAAGCAAATTGCCTAAGCAAAATGGATTTGCCTAAGCAAAATTTATAATATGCTGATAATCAATTTAATAGTATTTTATCATCGCCGAATAACGTTTTGCTTAGGCAAAAAACATAACGTATTGCATATCAATTATTTATGAGCCTATTTTTGCTTAGGCAAAAAAATAGCCTTTTTGCGTTTGCCTAAGCAAAATTTGTAATATATTATATTTCAATGGATTACAAACCTATTTTTGCTTAGGCAAAATTTTAATAGGTGTTTGTCTATCCTTTAAATGCGTGTTATGATTGATAATTAGATAGTTACGAATTTTGCCTAAGCAAATTGCCTAAGCAAAATGGATTTGCCTAAGCAAAATTTATAATATGCTGATAATCAATTTAATAGTATTTTATCATCGCCGAATAACGTTTTGCTTAGGCAAAAAACATAACGTATTGCATATCAATTATTTATGAGCCTATTTTTGCTTAGGCAAAAAAATAGCCTTTTTGCGTTTGCCTAAGCAAAATTTGTAATATATTATATTTCAATGGATTACAAACCTATTTTTGCTTAGGCAAAATTTCGTGTAAGTTATAAGGGATAATATATATACTATATATAATATTATATAGTTAATTAAGAGTAAATATATGAAATAGGGGTGTGGGGGAAGAACAAAAAAAGGCACTTATGGAAGTGCCGTAATTTTACTTTTGGTAGATTCTATTTTGTTTCTACGTTAATTATGTCCGATATATCTTTATTGAAATAATAGGTACAATTAGTAATTGCATATCCCCCATAGGAGTTTTTTGCTCTATATCTATGGGAAATCTCCCAAGCTAAAGTATCGTAAGGATTTATACCATTACTTTCAAACATAGCTTTGATTTGTTCTAATTTTGAGTTAATGCTATCTGTTGGGAACTCTCCATCCGTTGCTCTTTTAACGGTTTCCGCTAATGCTTTAGACATAGGTGTAACTATTCCTATTTTCCCCATATCTATACACTCATAACTATCAGGGTCTTTTAGATTGTTCTCCAAATACCTGTTTATTAGTTTCTCAGCTTTGCATTGTGGATTGTTGCCATTACATCCTGTTATCAAAGCTATCAGGCAAAGCATTAGTAAAGTTCTCATAAGTGTGTATTTAACGGTTTTACTTAGCAAGCTACTGTAATACACACGAAAGCGTGGGATTACTCCGAGGATTAAGAGGTACGACCAAGCACCTAACAGCCCATACAAGAGTAATGCCCACGCAAAGCGCAGGCATTAGCAAATTGTCTGAGGGCTGTTTCTGAAATTTGGTCGTTTTCTTAATCCCTACAACAATAGCCAATGCTATTTAGTGATATTTTAATTCAGCAACAAATATAATACATTATTTGTTATAGAAATAGTCTTGCAGTGTTATATTTATAATGACGTATCAAAAATATATAGGTTTTTGTTTCCAAATAAGCGTGGATTTTGTACCTTTGTAGAAAATAGTAGTTTATATGGGTAATTGGAGCGAACGACAAGAAGCTAAGAAAGAAGTCAAGGAGAAAGAAAAAGCAAGTAGGGAAACGCTTGGAAAATTCTTCTACGACTTGGCTAAACTTGTATTTACGGCTATGGCTTTAGTTGGGGGCGTTTCGCTGATAGTCGATGAGCCTCAGATAAAACAAGGGGTGTTGCTCGCAACAGGAATGCTACTAACATATATATTTGCTTCTATAGGTTATAACATTTTAAAAAGATAGGAATATGGATTTTATGATTATGTTTTTCTCTATATGCTCAGTAATAGGCATTGGAATCTTAATTTGGTTTAAAACCAAAAGCGGTAAAAGATGGTTAGCTAATTTATGATATGGAATATTTGTAAGAAATAGCCCTATGCAGACTAATATTTGCATGGGGCTATTTTTGTTCTTCAAACATTCTTCCCAATCCTGTAAGCAGCCATTTGGCACTTACTCCATACTCCTTAACCATAGGATGCAACCAAGATAATTGAAACCACCCACGCTCCAAGTCTTTTCTTTGCGCAATGAAATTTCTTCTATCTATGTTGTTAAGCCTACAGTATGTATTTACTCCTCTTATTTTCTTCATGGCTATAATGGCATCCAGCGCACTATAGAACCTTTCCATTATTTGCTTGCTTATGACGGTATTCATTGCGATATATGGCTCTTCAAATTCTCTATATCGAATTTTAGCAACTCCAATTCACCTGTAGGCTCATTGGTTATTATAGCCGTAGTAATAGCGTTGGATATTTCCCTTTGCACATCTAATACCCTATCAGGGTTTACCCGGTTAATTAAAAGAACTTCTTTGTAGAGGTCTATAACCATTCTATAATACTTTTCCATATCAATATTTCCTTTGCTTTAAACCAAACACTATACGGCATTGGCACATTCGGCAGGATTCCCCGTTTGGGCACTTCCCTTTTTAAGTTCCTCTATTTCGTTTTGCAATCTGCCTATCAATCTATTCAACCGTTCTATTTCCTTATCTTTTTCTACTAACATTCCATAAGGTGCAATCAGCTTGTCATTCATCATCTTTACGACTTGTCTTGAAAAAGCGTCAGCACCAGCAAACATGAAATCTTCGGGAGTGACTTCTTTTAATACCGTATTTTGTTTCGGTGATATATCCGAATAATATTTTGAAATATCACCGAATTTAGACTGCAATATATCCAATTTCTCTTTTGAGATTGGTTTTATTCCGTTTTCTATATTTGAAATATAGTTCTGTTTGCACATTAATAGTTCTGCCAACTCCTTTTGGGTAAGTTCTCTATCAATTCTAAAACGTTTTAAATCAAATCGTTGCATACAAATAGAATATTTTTAATAGAAAATATATCCAAAAAGTTTTGTTATATTCGGATATATAGCCTATATTTGTTGCGTAATTAAATAAATGACATTACAAATATAGCCAAAAAGCGTGTTTGTAGAACATATAAATTGGAGAAAATGAAAAAAGTAACCCGAAAAGACTATCAGTCTTTTATTCAGATTTACAAAGGATTGCCCGGAAGAAGTGCCGTAAAAGCTCCAAAGACAGAGTTTGTGGAGGAAATAGCGGCTCTGTGTATGTGTAGTACCAAGACGGTGCGAATGTGGATTCATGGCGTGCAAAAGCCGGATGCTCTCAAACAAAAGATGATTAGTGATAAACTGGGCGTTCCAGCCGATATTTTATTTCCTGTTACGGCATGAAAGCTATAGAGTTCTACACGACTCCGGAGGGTGAAGTTACTATGCGCCCTATCGGAGAAGCCGAAAGACAGTTGAAAGAAACTGATACCGACTTTATCCAAGCATTCTTGTCTATACTAAGGGAGTTTTACCCCGAAGCATACGATGCGCTTATGGATAGATACTCTAAAAGTTCAAACAACAAGAGGTATCGGGATTTTATAGCGGTTCGCAGATTCATTAAATGCAACTTCGGTCTATATGACAACATGATTGATGTAGATGAGAATTGGAACTTTAATTTTGAGTTTGTGGGTTGTCCGTTACGTGGAGAATGCAAATATGACAAAGTAATTTGCGCCCCTAAATTTAATTCCAAGTTGTCAGACAGACAAATAGAAGTTATGCGAATGCTCTATGATGGGAAAAACGATTCTGAAATAGCCGAAAAGCTGTTTATCTCTTTAAATACCGTGAACAACCATAGAAAAAACAGTTTCCGAAAGGTTGGCGTACATTCAATGGCTGAATTTATGCGGTATGCTATGACTAACAATCTTTTTAAATAATAAATGCAACACCGATGAAAGGAGAAACTTTAGCAAACCTTATCCAATGTGGCGTTACGCTACTTCTTGGCATTGTCGCCCTTGTTGGGGCATTGTTCTGTGATGCCTCATTCCATTTCTGTACTGCTATAGCTTGTTTTTGGTTGGCATGGGTTTTCTATACCGACAATGAGTATGGGATAGTAAGTGTTAGAGAATATTTTAAGAACCGCTATAAAAAGGACTGACCTATGGCAATTCAGATGGAACTATACGAGTTAAAGAACCTCTGTATGGAAATGGCTTCTTTGGGTGCTGCCAACTATGTAAAACAGACTGCCCCGGCAAAAGACCTCATTTCACAACGTGAAGCATACAGACTGTTTCAAGAGTGCCGGGTGAAACGCTGGCAGAAAGACGGCAGGGTTTCCACTATCCGGGGCGGTAGCTCTATACATTCCAAAGTGCTGTATTCACGTGCCGAACTTTTGGCGGTAGATAAATCAGAAAAAATCAATTCTATAATTAACAAGTAATATGCGTACAATCAAATTAAAATCATTATCCCTTATCAACTTTAAGGGTGTCAGAAGCCTAAATATCGGTTTCTCCGATGCGGAAACGCTGGTTGCCGGAGATAACGGTACAGGAAAAACAACAGTGTTTGATTCGTTCCTTTGGTTGCTCTTTGGTAAAGACAGTACAGGACGTTCGGACAGTAATTTCAACATTAAGACGTTGGATGCGGACGGAAAGCCTATTTTGCATCTTGAACACTCCGTTACGGGTGTGCTTTCGGTGGATGGCAAGACGGTAACACTGCAACGCTGCTATGTGGAAAACTGGGTGAAGCCCCGTGGAACTACGGAAGAAAGCCTAAAGAACCATGCTACAGAGTTCTATTTGAATGGTGTGAAGCTGGCTACCAAAAAGGAGTATGACAGTGAAGTTGCTGCCATCATCCCGGAAGATGTTTTCCGAATGATAACCAACCCTTTCTACTTTACATCAATGAAGCCGGAAGTGCAAAAAGAAATCCTTTTGGATATGGTAGGAACGCTTACCGACCAAGACGTAGCACAGACCAAGCCCGAATATTTGGAGTTGCTGGCTCAGTTGTCCGGCAGGAGCATCGCCCAATACGCTAAAGAGGTAGCCGCCAAGAAAAAGGCTTGCAAAGATGAATTGTCGGTTATTCCCTCTCAGATAGAAACGGCTCGTAAACTTATGCCGGACGAAGAGGATTGGGTAGCCATTGATAGCGAGATTACGGATAAAAATGCCCGTATTCGGCAGATTGATGAACAAATTACTGACAAATCAAAGCTGAATGAGCAGGAATACCAAAGAAAGGCTAATATCCAAAAGCAGATTGGGGAAAAACGCTTGCAACTTACCAACAGAGAAAATGCCATCCATACGGAAGCGAATAAGGGGCGCAGTGAGGCTTCTTTCAAGTTAAATGAATTGGAATATACCCTACGCACCGAAAATGGAAATTTGAACCGTAAAAAGGACGATGTGGCGGCTATTGATACGGAAATAAATGCGCTTAACACCAAGTTATCCGCTTTGCGTGGAGAATTTGCCTCAATCAGTACGGAAGAACTAACCTATGATAATGGAGAATTTATTTGCCCCACTTGCAAACGTCCTTTAGAAATTGAGGATATAGAAGCCAAGCAGCGTGAAATGCAAGCCAACTTCAACGCTAATAAGGCGGCACGTCTGAAAGCGAATAAAGAGGCTGGCATGGCTAAAAAGCAACGGCTTGAAGAAGTGCAAGGGCTTAAAGACCGTACCAATGCCGAAATCGTGGAGCTGGAACAAAAGATAGAGCGTATCAATGCCGATATTCAACAAGCAAAGGCTTCTATCCCCGAAGTTCAAAACGTGGAAGCAATGATAGCATCCGACCAAACTTGCATTGACATCAAGAACGAGATTGTCGAACTTGAAAATCAGCTCAAAGTGGATGCAAAGATTGTGGACGTGTCGGAACTGCAATCGGAGAAAAGAACTTTGAATGAAGCCGTGCAAGGCTTATACAAGCGTTTGGCAAACCGTGAACAAATCGGCAGGGCTGAAAAGGAAATCGCCTCTTTGGAAGAAAAGCGCATTGCCAACAATCAAAAGTTGGCAGACCTTGAAAAATGGGAGTTTACGGCACTCCAATTCCAAAAGGATAAGGATGCGGAGCTGTTGAAACGCATTAACGGAATGTTCAGGTATGTATCATTCTCCTTTGTGAATGAACAACTGAACGGAGGCGAAAAGCTGACGTGTGTATGTACCGTGAACGGTACGCCTTTCCTTGACGTGAACAATGCCGGACAAATCAATGCCGGAATAGATATAATCAATGCCATTTGCACGACAAAGGGGGTATCTGCACCGATTTTCGTTGATAATGCGGAAAGCGTGAACCAAATTATCCCATCACTGAGCCAAATTATCCGGCTGGTGGTAACTACAGACAAAGAACTAACCATTAAATAATTACGATTATGACACAGCAAGCGAGTACGGCAGTACAACAGACTGCAAACGGGGGGCAGGTCGCCACCCAAAGAAAGCCTGTAGATATTCTTAAAAGCATGATGAGTGCCGAAAGCGTACAAGAACAATTCAAAAATGCGCTTGGTAAAAATTCGGCAACATTCGTAGCCTCTGTAATTGACCTATACAACGGAGATAGTAATCTGCAACTCTGTAATCCTAAACAGGTGGTAATGGAAGCACTCAAAGCCGCCACGTTACATTTGCCAATAAACAAGGCTTTGGGCTATGCTTTCATTATCCCGTTCAAAAACTCCAAAAAGGATGAAAAGGGCAACTGGATTAAAGTGTATGAGCCGACTTTTCAAATGGGCTATAAGGGTTATATTCAACTTGCCATGCGCACGGGGCAATACCGTACCATCAATGCGGATGTGGTGTATGATGGTGAGTTGCGCAAGGTAAACAAACTGACCGGGGAAATAGCCTTTGACGGTGAAAGGAAAAGCGATAAGGTGATAGGCTATTTCTGTTACTTTGAACTTATGAACGGCTTTAGCAAGACTTTGTACATGACAGTGGAGCAAATGGCAAACCACGCAAAGCGATATAGTAAAGCCATCACAAGCGATAAGGATGTAACGGTAGAAAAGTTGCTGAATTTGGCAAATTTGCCCGTTTCTCCCGATAGCAACAAGGTTGGCTGGATGGGTAACTTTCACGGAATGGCACAAAAAACCGTTATCCGTAATTTACTGAGTAAATACGGCTATTTGTCCGTAGAAATGCAAAATGCCATCACTAACGACTACGAGGGTGACGAAACTTCACAGCGTGATATATTGACCGACAATTACGCAAACAAACAATTGATTGATGCGGAAGATGTGAGCTTTGAAAGCGTGTCTGAACACCATACGGGAAGCGAGCAACAAACGGCAACTATTGACCCCGGATATTGATAGCGTATGAAACTGATAGTTCTTGGTTCAAGTAGTAATGGCAACTGTTACATTTTGGATAACGGTAATGAAGCTCTGATTATAGAGGCTGGAATCCGTTTCCAAGAAGTCAAGAAAGCATTGGATTTCAATCTGAGAAAGGTTGTAGGGTGTGTGGTGACACACGCCCACAACGACCACGCCAAATATATCAAGGCAATGGTGGATAGTGGATTTTACACGTTGGCATTGCGGGAGGTATGGACTGCAAAGAGTGTTTGGGATTCTCGTTCTTTAGTGGTTAAAGAGGGCAAAGGCTATAAGATGGGTAATTTTAAGGTACTTCCTTTTCCAGCTTGCCATGATGTGCCATGTGTCGGCTATCTGATAGACCACCCCGATATGGGAAAGATGGTATTTCTTACCGATAGCTGTATGTGCGAATATCAGTTCAAGGGGCTTAACCATGTTCTGATAGAGTGCAATTACTCTGATAAGAAGCTCATCGAGGCGATTACAGCCGGGCGCACGTTGCCCTCACAGCGTGAACGCCTGCTTACCTCACACATGGAGCTTACTACGTGCAAGGGCTTTTTGGAAGCAAACGACTTATCCCATGTTTCAGAAATCGTGCTTTTGCACCTTTCCGAGAATAATAGCGATGAGCCTTACTTCATATCGGAAGTGGAAAGGCATACTGGGAAAGTGGTTTATGCGGCAAAGCCGGGTTTAATGATTGATTTAGATAAGACATAAGAAATGGCTAAACTCCAAGTAGAAAAAAGGAACGGGTTATTTGATTTGAAGCCTCTGTATGAGTGGATGCGTAACGCTTTGGATGGTATCTATAGGATAGAGGTTAAAAAGGTTAGAAAACCACGTTCTTTAGACCAAAACGGGTGGTTGTTCGGGTGTATTTACCCTATCCTTTTAGACGCTCTTTTGGAAGCTGGTTGGGAGTTTGTTTCGGTGGAACAAGTACATGAGTTTTTTAAGGCTCAAATGACTGCCGACAAAGTAGTAAACAAGCACACTGGGGAAATTATAGAGTTTCCACGTTCAACCGCTACGATGAACACTGTTACATTCTCAACCTATTGTGAAAAGCTGAGGGAGTATGCCAAAGAGTTTTTGAATGTAGATATTCCCGACCCGGATAAATACTGGAGAAGCCATGAAAAGAATACCTAACAGCGTGGTATCTGAACTGATACGCTTAGTGCCCATTTTGATAGCAAATATTCCACCCGGACAAAGTACGAGAGTGGATAACGCAATAAGATTAACAAAAAAGATTATTAACAAATTAAAAACATTGAAAGATGAAAGTAGAAATTGAAGAAAGCAAGTTGCAAACAGCTTATGCAAACGCTTGTGACGGAGTTAAGGATTTTATGGAAAGCCTGTTTGGGAAAAAGGTGTTTGAGGCTGCAAAGCCCACGTTGGACGATTACAAGACTATCCGCACGTATGAGGATGCTTGTGAGGCATTGGGAGAAACGCCAATCCTTTCTGAAAACAGAAAAAAAGTTCTTTGTGCAAAGTTTCCAGACCACTACGATTTTCGGCAAAATATGCCTAATCACATAATAGCCCTTATGAAGTTGGAAACTATTAGCCGGGCTTTGTGGGGTAGAAATTTCCAACCAAAGCCGGATGGAGAGGGAAGCAAAGTATATTGGTATCCGTGGTTTGCCTTATGGACTAAGAAAGAGGTTGAGGATATGAATCCCGAACAAAGAGGTGCCCTTTTGTCTGCGGTTGCGTATACTGGTGCGAGTGCGGGTTTCGGTTGTCTGAATTCGAATCATCGTTCCTCGAGTGCGTATGCGTACAGTGGGTTCCGCTTGTGCCAAGAAACGGAAGAAAAGGCTAAGTATTTCGGGCAGCAATTCATTGAACTTTGGGCTGAATATTTGAAATTCAACTTTTCCGTTGGAAATCGTTTGAAATAAAAGTGTGTTTGCTAAACATATTATTAACTAAAAACAAGGTGAAATGAAAGACATTATGTTAGCCGATACCCCGGTGGAACAAAGGGCACAGATTCTACGTGATAGCTGCGACCAAATTGTAGAGCGTAGCTATACACGCAAATTCGACCAAGAAGAAATCAACGAAAGGAGGGCAGACCTCGCTAACGTGGCGATTCAAAAGGCGGATTTGGAACAATCATTAGCGGAAATCAGAGCCGATTACAAAGGCAAAATCAAGCCTTTGGAAGAACGCATAATTAAACTTCGTGACGAACTGAAAGCCGGGGGTGATTGGATTAAGGGCGACTGTTTCAAGTTTGTAGATGAGGATGAGAAAATGGTTGGCTTCTATAGCCCGGAGGGTTATTTGCTGGAACAACGCCCCATGACACAAGACGAAAGGCAACGTAACGTGTTCCGTGCTATCCGTTCGGATAAAACGGGTACTGACGATTAAGTATTAATAATTAAAACATTTCAAAATGGAAAATCAAGAAAAAGGATTAACCGTGAACATCGGTGAGTACAAGGGTGAAAAACCTATCGAAGTAGTGTACAGGATTGGTAATGCTTCTAAGGCATTAGACGAATTGCCCATTAAGCAACCGGAAAGTATTTCTGTTTCAGGTGTCATCAGAACTCCGTTGGATTGGTTGGAAAAGCGTATTGACACCATCGACCAAAAGCGTGCGAATGTTAAGGTAAACCGTGAGAAAATGAGTATCACACTTACCGTGAATGAGGATGATTATTACACCAAAAATACTTTTGTAGGTACGGTGGAACTATCGGAAGTCTTTTCAAAATTCGGTATCAATGATGGAGAACGTGGCTGGAATCCGGCTAAATTGGGGCAGTTCTTGCGTTTGAATCGTGGTGTATTCATGCAAAAAGAAGATTGTATGAAACTCGTTTCAGTGTTAAAGAACTTCACGGCAAATGCCAAGACTGAAATTCAGAAACAACGTGACCCGTCCGGTTCTATGGCTGAGGTGTACCGTTCACAGGTAGAAAGCAATTTGCCCAAGAGTTTCACGATTAATATTGCTATTTTCAAGGGAACTGCAAAAACACCTATTGAAGTTGAGTTTGACCACTATCTTTCTAATGGTGATGTGTTGTTGCAACTTGTTTCGCCCGGTGCTAACGAACTGGCAGAGGACTACAGAGATAAGTGTATTGATGAGGTGTTGGATGGTATTCGTGCCATTGCCCCGGACATTGCTATTCTTGAAATCTAAATACTATATCGTGGGGGAGCAATCCCCCACTTATAACAGCTCATAATATGGCTAATAAGAAAATCATACCGCCTATGCCTTTCGATGCTACCGCTTGGTTATCCAACAATGCGGCTATGAGGTTGTCATTCGCTTGTAAGGGTTTGTGGCTGGATATGCTTTGCTGTATGTGGGTGAGTATAGAGCGTGGGGTTATGCTGAAACCTATTGGCGGTGCATACACGGTTGATGAATTGGAAGCCCTTTACGGAAGTGGAACAAAGGAGCTGATAGAATCATTGATTAACGCTGAATTATTGTCTGTAAGACATGATGGGGCTTTGTACAACGCTGATATGGTTAAGATGGAATCAATACGGATAAAACGGTCTGAGGCTGGGAAAAAAGGTGGTGTAACGATGGGAAAACGGATATTAGCCAAAGTTGATGCGCTTGTGGAAACGCCACCGATAGAAACGCCACATACACCGTCCCCAACGGCTGAAACGCAACAAGGGGCGCAAGCAGACCTATTCCCCGATGATTTGCCGGAGAATCCACCGCCACTGACTGATGAACAACAGCGGAAGATTAAAAAAGCCAAGAAGTACAATTATGCTGATTACGTTACTTTGACACGTGATGAATATGCAAAATTATGTACCGAATATGGCGAAGAAGCCGCTAAAGCGATGATTGATATTCTCAACAATTACAAAGGTTCTAAGGGTAAGAAGTATAAATCCGATTACCTGACTATTAGGGGCTGGGTAAAAGATAAGTATTACGAAAATATGAATAGATATGGACAACAAACTGGTACAACGGCTGCAACAGATATTGGCAAACCAAGCGCAAAGAGGACTTTTAGGGACACGCTTTAAGATTGAGAAGTTTCCCGAACAGGACATAGCGGAAATGCTAAGGATGTGTTATCAGTCAGAAGTTGAGCGCAGAAACATGAAGTATGTTTCGGATGAAGCCACGTTGGAAAAGATAGGCAAAGCGGCTAAGTTCCTTTGCGGAAACGGAAAGTTCGGCTTGCTTCTGTATGGTACGGTAGGGAGTGGTAAAACCACGCTTGCAAAGGCGATATGCAACATTATAGGTATCTTGTACAATAGTGATTTATCTTCCGAAAGAAAGGGAGTGTACCGCATATCAGCTCTGAACCTTGCCAAGTCAATAGCCGATGACCCGACTTATTTCAACAAGCTAAAGAATCAAGAACTTTTGTTTATTGATGATGTGGGCACTGAACCAGCAAGCGTGAAAAGTTGGGGCAACGAGTTTTCACCGGTTACTGAATTAATCTATGCCCGATATGACAGGCAGCTATTCACTATAGCCACTTCCAATTTGGCAGATGAGGAATTTGGCGACAGATACGGAGAGCGTATTGCTGATAGGATGGAAGAAATGTTTGAACGGCTGCACTACAGTCAAAAAAGCTATCGGAAATGAGATTTGCGCTCAGAAACAAAACAAAGCTCATTAATGCTTTCGGTGAAGCGTATTACAACGAACTTATTGCAAGCATTAATAGCTTTCAATCTAACTACACGCCCGATTGCCATTATTGGAACGAGGCGATACAAAAAGAAATGCTGGATATGCCAAGTAGTACCCACCCGGATAAGACATTTTCGTTTGCCATTGTGAGCGAAATGTGGGATGTGATAACGCTTGCTTATTATTCAGCAAGTAATACACCAAGTAAATAATAAAACTATGCAACACCAAAAATCAGAAAAGAAAAAAGTGGTTGTGACCTTATGCCGTGCATTCCCAGTTACACATTCTTTGGCTGGAAAGCCTACAGAGTTTGAGGGTAAACTAAAAGAGCATAAGAAGATACATACTATACGCTACAATAAAAATGGCGTGTGGGATAAGAGATATAAAGATATAGCATCCGGCAAAAAATATCTTTCAGTGCGTGAATGGACGGGAAGACCGTACAACTCAGAGCAACGGGAATTTGCCCGGTATGAGAAGATAGGTTTACAGCATATTACTATGACCTATGGAAGCGATGATACCGTACCCCAAGTATGGATTGACAATAAGAAAGTCCCCGTTGAAGTTGTGGCAAAGAATGACGGTTTGAGCGTTGAAAACTTTGTAGAGTGGTTCTTTGGCAACTCCAAAAGTAATGTATTTGAGGGTGTGGTAGTGCATTTTACTTCATTCAAATATTGATAGTATGGAAACGAATAAAACAAAGAATACAGACCTATTTTTGATTGACCCCCGTAATATCGTGGTTGTGGACGGTTTCAATGTAAGACGTGATTTTGACCTTGACGAACTGAAAGAGCAAATAAAGGCAAAAGGTGTCTTAAATCCTCTGACGGTTATAGCCTTTAAAGATGATGAGGGTAACGAGAAATACAAATTGGTGGATGGTGAACGCAGATATAGGGCTACCATGTTGGCTATATCCGAGGGTGCGGATATTCCTTATGTTCGTGCCATGAAAGCCCGAAAGGACGCTTCTACTGAAGAATTGTATATTCAACAGATGATGCGTAACGAGGGTAAGAAATTTACCGAATACGAGTGCGCTATCATGTTCAGACGTTTCAAAGAAGAGTTTGGATATAGCCAAGTTGAGATAGCGGATAAGTTCAAGAAAAGCCCGGCTTTCATAAGCAAATGCCTTTCCTTACTGGATTTGCCCCCGTATATTCAAGAAAGGATTATGAAAGGGGAATTGTCGGTTAAGGCAGCTAAGGAGATTGCCGCCAATTATGGTAGTGAGAAAGAACAGGTAAAGGCTGCAAAGTCGGCTGTGGATAACGCCAAAGAAAACGGTAGGGCTACAGCTACCAATAAGGAGGTTCTTAATTCTCTGAAAGATTCCAAAGAAGCAAAAGCCATTGCGGAAGCTCTGAGAAAAGTTTGGGCTTATTTGGATGGTGAGGTTATCGTGGACGTGGATAAGCTGGCAAAGCTGCTGGATAGGACGGAAAGCCTTAGCCAAGCGATGAGGGAATACAAGAAAGGAGGTGCAAAATGAAACTAAGGAAAGCAAAGAAGCAAATACCTGCGGACTTTCGCCAAAAGATGTATGAAAGCTATAAAGCCAATATGATTTTCTACGGCAAACCGATAAGTCCATATAAACAATGGCTAAAAGATGTGTTTAATACCAAATGTCCGTGTCATGGTAGATAGAGAGGCTCTAAAAGAAGATATGGGCGATGTTCTTTGTGGGTGTTGTCCGTGGCGTAAGGGCGAAATAGAGCATACGACAGATAGTCTATGTGAGGGTGTATATTGCGATGAGGCTTTGGATGCTTTTTTAGACGAAAACGAAGAATATTTAGATGAGGATGAAAACGTTGATGATTGATATAATGCTGAATGACCGTTTTTATGCGGCTTTCAGATATAAGTATTGTCCGGCTTTCAAATTCGACATTGAGGATATGGCTAACAAGGTTTATGAGCGATACCCCACCTTGCGAAAAAGGGCTATGAATGGCGAAAAAGTAGTATTTGCATTTTAATGATTTGAAAATATGAAAATTAAAAAGAAGATAGTAGTACCTACAGGCGAAATATATACCGCTATGGGTGAAAAGGGACTGTTGGAGTTCCTTACGGTTGGAGATTATGGCAAGAACGCTAATATCAAAGCGGACTTCTTGGGGATTACCCGTGATTTGAACGGTGTACCCAATGGCGAGCCAATGCCTCTTACTGAAAAATGGGTGATTACCATTTCCACACAGTACGGTTGTTCTATGGGCTGCAAGTTCTGCGATGTTCCCAAAGTGGGTATTGGGAGAAATGCCACTTTTAATGATTTGAAAGAAGAAGCATTAACGGCTATCAAGCAACACCCGGAAGTGAAGCACACGAAACGCCTAAACATCCATTATGCACGTATGGGAGAGCCTACATGGAACGCAAATGTACTACTTCATGCAATCTGTATAAAGAAAGACATAGAGCCGTTTATAGGCGATTCTTTGGTACACCCGGTTATAAGCACAATGTTGCCAAAGAGAAATAAGAAGCTGGTTGAGTTCTTGCATAAGTGGTGTTACATAAAGAACGAGTTTTATAAGGGTGATGCCGGACTTCAATTCTCCATCAATACAACGAATGATGAAGAAAGAAATTATCTGTTTTCTGGAAGTTCGCTTTCACTTGGTGAAGTTTCAGAAATTGGGAAGTCGCTGCCTATGCCTGTTGGCAGAAAATACGCTTTAAACTTTGCTTTGGCAGATGATACACATATAGACGGAAAGCGTTTGAGAGAGCTTTTCAACCCCGATAAATTTATGTGTAAGATTACCCCATTGCACCGGACAAATAGCTGTGATGAGAACGATTTGCATACAAGCGGAGGCTATGAGCTGTTTACCCCATACAAAGCCGTGGAGGAAGATTTAAAAGACAACGGATTCGATGTTATTGTGTTTGTTCCCTCTTATGATGAAGATAACGGGCTTATCACGTGTGGGAACGCTATCCTATCCGGGAAAGTTCCTACTTCAAGTTATCAAGAAACAACATATTAATATGGCTAAGATTGTAGATAATCCGAAAGGGTTTAAAGTAGTAGAAGCAAGCAGAATGGAGTTGGCTTGTAAATTGGGTGGCTTTGGCATTTGCGATAATTGCAATATGGCTTCTAATATTGGTTACTATGTAGCTGTATTGAACCGATGGTTTTGCCCAAAATGCTATAATGAGTGGTACGAATACGCTACTCATTACCCGGAAGATGCGAGAATTGAAAATAAGAATTTTGAACACTTTAAAATAATGATGGATATATGAATAAAGAAGAATTACAAGCAAAGCTGGCGAAAGCCAACGCAGAGAACAAAGGCATGGTGGTTTATCCCGAATACTTCAAGAAGAAAAAGAAGCGTATGCGCCCCGACTTCATAATAAAGCTGGAAGAAACTGCAAAAGCGGATTTTACCGATGTGGATGATTACGGTGTGTATAAAGTTGGTTCTTTCCTCTATAAGAATGCCTTTGTAACCATATCTAAAGAGGATGGGCTATGGACGTTGCACGTGATAAGTGAAGCCCCGATAGGGTTGCCGCTCATTAAAGAAGTGAGGTACAAGTATCTGCCTAATAACCTTATGATGGCTCAGATTTTCGGGGATAGAGCCGAAGCAAACGAGATTAAGGGCGTTATTCTGTATCAGATTCCCAATGGAGAAATGGAGGCTGAATAATGATTTATGTAGGGATTGATACGGGTGTAAATACCGGGTTCGCTGTTTGGGATAGCAAGCAGCGTTCCCTACTTCAAGTATGCTCTTTGCCTATACATAAAGCGATGGAGCGTGTACGTTCCTTGTACAATGAGTATAAGGCTGGTGTAGGTGACAAAGTGATTGTAAGGGTGGAAGACCCCCGGCAAAGAACATGGTTCGGAACGGAGCGTATGAGCCGTGAAATGGAACGTAAGAAGTTGCAAGGTGTAGGCTCTGTGAAACGGGATGCCTCTATATGGGATGATTATCTGAGAGAGTTGGGCGTGGAGTATGAAATGGTTGCCCCGAAACGCAATGTAACCAAGCTGACACAAGAACGGTTTAAGGCTCTGACTGGATGGCAAAAACAGACAAATGAGCATGGACGTGATGGTGCAATGTTGGTTTATGGCTTTTAGTATTCTTTTTATGGTTAAATATGTGTTTATTAAACACATATTTAGTATATTTGCAATATGATTCACCAAGTAAATGATAAAGCTATGGGTATGTATATTTTTATCGGATTAACGCTGTTTTTTTTAGCCTTGTTGCTCATGTCTGAGTATATAGGTAGGAACTTTTGGAGGTTTGCCCCAAAAGAGCATTTGAAGCAAGGGGAAAAGATACACGTTTATGTCAATGGCAAATACGATAGGCACGCAACCATTACGAGTGTGTCCGATGATTCAGTTAGTATCTATGGTGCGGTGGCATTGCCCGTTGATTACCGGGGTTCTTTCTATGCCATTGGCAAAGATTCCGTAGGTGCAAAGCTGGTATATGTGAAGTATCGCAGGCGTTACCGCTTTGTGAAGCTCTGTGAGCTTCTTAGAAAGGGCTTCTGTGTAGAAGATGATGAGGAACAATTAATGCCGGATTCCCATTCTTCGGAGAATGCCGAAACCAAAGACGAAACGGAGGTTGAGGATGAAATGTAGTGAGATTACATACAAGAAAGTTTCGGAGCTGGTTTTGTTGCCTGAAAATCCCCGTACCATTACAAAGAATGACTTTGAAAGGTTGGTGGATTCCATAAAGATAAACGGCTTTTGGAAACACCGACCTTTGGCGGTTATGGAGCGTGACGGTAAACTGGTGGTATTGGCAGGAAACCAACGTTTAAAGGCTGCAAGGAAGCTGAAACTTGCCGATGTGCCCGTTATCCTTTATTCGGAACTGACCCCGGATGAGGAAAAGGATATTATTCTGAGGGATAATATCAACAATGGCGATTGGGATTGCAATGCCTTACAAATGGATGAGTTTTGGAAAGATGTAGATTTTGGCTTTATTGGGCTTGATTTTCCATCCGATGATGAGAAGCCCGGAAAGGGTAAGAAGAAAGCGGCTAAAGAGATAGAGGAAACGGAAGCCGAGCAAAACGCAAAGGAAGAAACGGACGATGAGGAACAAAGCGAGGAAGAAGCCGAAAAGGAATCTTTCTACCGTTCCATGTTTAAGGACGTTCTTTATGAAAGCGATAACGTCTTTGAGATTCCAAACCTCTTACTGGATATGCAAGCCGGGAAAGTAGAATTGCCTTTGTCCCCGTGGGGTGCTAACAGCCGTTTGCGTAAAGATGTGGCAACGTATCATTTCTATGTGGATGATTATCGCTTTGAGGCTCTTTTCAAAGACCCGATAAATTTGCTCACAAGCGGATGCAAGGCAGTGGTAGAGCCGAATTGTAGCTGCCACGACCAAACACCTGTAGCGTGGGGCATTCAGCTTATCTACAAGAAACGCTGGCTTTCCCGTTACTTCCAAGAATGCGGAATCAAGGTTTATGCTGACTTGAATGTTTCTCACAAGTTTATTGAGTACAACAAAATGGGTATTCCCAAAGGATATAATGCTTTCTTTACCCGTGGGCTGGACGGTTGGATGGAAAGCCTTAAATCTGATTTGCAAGTAGCCCAAGAAATAAGCGGGCTTGAAAAACCAAACCTTATCGTTTACGGTGGGGGTACGGAAATTCAGAAGTTCTGCCGTGAACATGGGCTGTTGTACGTCACAGATTTTATTAACGCAAAAAAGAAGTAAAGTATTATGGGACGAAATTCAAGCGGAACACGTGGAGGACTGCAACCGGGTGATGCAACATATAAAGGTTCTGTTGGTAAGCCTGAGCCTTTGGTAAACATGAAAGACCCGGCTCTGTATAAGGCAACCAAAGAAGCTATTTCACGCTATCATGCCGTACTTGGTGTAAGGCAAAGGAATGTAAAGTTGGCAGAGCTATCGGCTGGCACTTATGGCGTACACGTTACGGCTAATGGGAAGTCTGAGGGCGTTTACCTTAACAAAAAGCATTTCATGCAAACGAAAAAAGCGGTGGAAGCCTCACACAAGAAAGGCTATGCAAGCGGATGGAGTACAAAGACCAACAAGGCGGTAGCCCATACTGTAACGCACGAGCTGGCGCACGCTACATGGAATGCCCACATGACAGGGGCAAACCAAAAAGCGGCTGGAAAGGAAGTGAAAAAGTTATTTAATTCTTGGAAGAAAGACAAGAAGAAATCCGGGTATGGAAAGTATGCGGAAACCAATGTGTCGGAATTTTGGGCTGAAACCGTTACCAAAGCGGTACATGGTAAAAGTGATAAATATACTAAGAAAGTAAAGGAAATCTGCAAGAAATACAAACTATAGAGGTATTTTTGCTTAAACTAATTCAATGTAATATGAATAAGATAGAATTAACCGCTGATGAGATTAAAGTAATCAAGCAGCAATTAAACGGTGAGATTGAGGTTTGGAATGCTGACGATTATCAGCAAAAGCATCTCACTTCGGTAATTGATAAGGCAGACGCTCTTTTGGAGGAATTGGATGCCTACGATGAAATGATAGACGAAAAGGACGGTGATACCATTCTTTGGTTTTGGGATAAGTACAAGGCGCAAGAGGGTATCATAGAATAATTAACCGGGTAAAGAGAATCGGACGGTATTGTGCTATCCGATTTTCTTTGCTCTTATAGTGTGTTTAACAAACACAGAAATCAATACGAAAACAATAGAATGGCTTTTGAAAAAGGACATAAATTTGGTAACAGATTCACAAGCGAGAACCAACCGAAAAATCCCGGTCGGAAGCCCTCTATATATAAATACGTCAAGGATATAACGGGTAAGAAGATTGCGCCCGAAATGAGTAAAGAGGATTACCACAAGGTTATCCGCTTTTTGATGGAAAGCACCCCCGAAATATTGGAGGGGCTTGTAAAGAACCCGGACGGAACACCCAATAAGAAAACACCTGTTTGGGTTCTGAATGTCGTATCTGCCATTAACGCAGATATTCGCTATGGTAGGACTTATACGGTGGATAGTCTGTTTGATAGGGTTTTCGGGAAGCCCACACAACAGATAGAGAGCGAAGTAAACGCACAAGTAACCAACAACAGCATGGATTTGTCGGCTCTTACTACGGATGAGTTGTTACAATACAATTCCTTGCTGGAAAAAATAAAGGCAGGCAATGGCACGAAGTAAGGTTACAGACGTGCCGATGGCACTTGCAGTGAAGATTGAGCTTTTCAAGCGTGGTTGTTTCGACTTCATTACCGTAAAGGATGGTTTGAAGCATGAGAAGCAAGAACACGCTTTGAAGATACTTACCGACAATGAACACGTTGAACTTTTGTACGGAGGTGCTGCCGGGGGTGCAAAATCATGGACGGGGGCGGTGTGGCTTCTGTTTATGTGCCTCTGTTATCCCGGTTCAAAGTGGTTTATCGGACGTGCCGAGTTAAAGCGTATCACACAATCTACACTTATCACATTTTACAAGGTTTGCAATCAGTATGGGGTTGATGACACCTTGTATAAGTATAACGGGCAATACAATTATATCGAATTTTTCAATGGTTCACGTATTGACTTGCTGGACTTGCAATATAAGCCGGGCGACCCTCTGTATGAGCGTTACGGCTCAATCGAATATACAGGTGGATGGATTGAAGAGGGTGGCGAAGTGAACTTCGGTGCATACGACACCCTTAAAACCCGTATCGGGCGACACCTTAACAATGAATTGGGGTTGAGGCGAAAACTATTCATTACTTGCAATCCTAAAAAGAACTGGATGTACGATACATTCTACAAGCCGGATAAGAAAGGGGAATTACCCGAATATATGTACTACCTTGCTTGCCTTGTACAAGAAAACCCATTCATAGACCCCGATTATATAGAGGGTTTGAAAACTACAAAGGATAAGGTAAAGCGTGAACGTCTTTTGAAAGGTAATTGGGAGTATGACGATAACCCCAACGCCCTTTGCTCACATGATGCAATCTGTGAGATATTCGGGAATAAGATTTCAATCAAGACAGGTACAAACTATATCACGGGGGACGTTGCACGTTTTGGAGCTGACTATGCCCGTCTTGCCGTTTGGGATGGTTGGCATATCATAGAGCTACAATGTTTCCCCGTGTCTAAGACTACCGACATTCAGACGTGGATAATCAACAAGCAAAAGAAGTACAGAATACCCAACCATAAATGTATCGTTGATGAGGACGGTGTAGGCGGTGGTGTGGTGGATAATTGCGACATTCAGGGCTTCGTGAACAACTCTACGCCTTTCAATGGTGAGAACTACCAAAACCTACAGACCCAATGCGGCTACAAGCTGGCAGACCGCATAAACGCTACGGAAGTGGGGATAGATGAGGATTTGATAAGCACTGCCGATAAGGAAGAAATCATAAGGGAGCTGGAACAACTGCAAACATGGAAAGCTGATTCGGACGGTAAACTAAAGTTGAAGCCCAAAGAAGAAATCAAGATGGATATTGGTTGTTCCCCGGACTGGAGGGATATGTTTCTGATGCGAGCATGGTTTGACTATAACGAGTATGACATACCCGATGATATAGAACGTAGATTAGGTATAACCGCTTAAAAACACAATAAAGCAATGGGATTATTAAACATTATTTCTAACGAGGTAAAGGCGGCTATTGGCTATCAACAAGGCTTTGCCGACCTTTTAGCGGCTAAGGATGTTACACGTGCGCTTTCTATGATGAAAAGCCATGCGGAAGAAGCCGCTAACAATTTACGTGAGTATGAGGTTAGCACTCACAAAGTGATGGAGCGTAAAGATAGGGCTGTTTACGACAAGAAAGGGAACTTTCTTCGTTGGAGTAAGCGGTGGAAAATTCCTATTCCCTACCCTCAGTTTATTAATGAAATTTCGTTGGTTTTCCTCTATGGCAGACCTGTAAAATGGCAACAACTTTCGGAGAATACAGACGATGCGTTTAAGAACTACAAAGATTGGTTGGATAAGATACACTTCAACGCTAAGGTAAGGGAAGCTAAACGTGTGGCTGGCTCTGAGGGTATATCTGCAATCCTGTATCACGTGTATAGGGATGCAGAGGGTAAACCGTCCCTTTTATTGAATGTGTTGAGCCGGAAGAACAATGATGATATTTATACAGTGCGTGACCAATACAGGCGAATTACCGCCTTTGCGTGGGGATATTATCTAACAGAGGTGGGGAACAATACCGTTTACCATGTGGATATATATACCGACACTACTGTATATCGTGCAAAGCGTGGTAAAATGGGGTGGGAAGTTCTGATTAAGGATAATCCTATAGGCAAAATACCTATGTTGCTTTTTGAGCAAACACCCGAACACAAGGAAGTGCAACCGATGATTGAACGCTCTGAAATGATGGAAAGCACTGATGCAGACACTAACGACCGCTTTGCAAATCCGGCTATGGTGGCAACCTCTGAAATCCTCAATAGCCTACCCAAGTCAGAAGAAGAAGCAAAGCTGTTTATCCTCAAAAATGGCGGCAATGTCAGCTATCTTACTTGGAATGAGGCGAGCGAAAGTAAGAAGAATGAGTTTGAACGACTGGATAAGCACATTCTTTCAAAGTCCTTTACCCCAAATATTGATTTTGACAACATGAAATCATTGGGCAATCTTTCGGCTAAGGCAATCCGTAAAGTTATGCTGCTTGCTGTTATCAAGGCAGAGCGACACAAGGAAAAGCACGATGATTACATGAAGCGACACGCTAACCTTATGAAGGCTATTTTGGGCAATGTGCTTGACTATCGTAACAAGTCACAATATGAGGCTTTGATGATGGAGCATAAATTTCAAGAGCCATTCGGGGAAGATGTTAGCGAAACGCTTGCTGATGTGTCTAAACAATACAATGATGGTGCTATGAGCCGAGAAACCTATATTGAATTGTCTTACCTCATTAAGGATGGTAAGCTGGAGTTGGAACGCTTGAAGCAAGAAGAAGCGGAGCGTATCGAGCAACAAAAGGAGTTGAACAAATTAGACGTTTTCGGAGGGGCTGAATAATGGAAATACAGACGAAATATAATATTGGTGATAAGGTTTGGATTATGCGCAATGACAAACCGGAGCAAATACTGATTAGCAACATTGAAGTTGAAATAATTGGAGAAACAATTACAGGGACAGGGGGGATGCTGTCTGGCAAGTGCTATACTCACATTTATTACATAGAGATACAGCGTAAAGAGTATAGGAATTTTGGCGATAAAGAACCTATATACAGGCATAACGAATGTGACTGTTTCCCAACAAAGAAAGATTTGTTAAATAGTTTTCTTGAAGATGAAGAATAATGGCAAAGAAGATTCAACAGAAAGGGACACAATACCATTGTAGGGACTGCAAACACGCTTTTGATTTTCACGAACTGGACTACAAAGGCGAACCGTTTTTGTGTAAATGCCCATTCCATAAATTCAGCAAGTTTTTGAATAAGGACTATTGCACGAACTTCAAACTAAAGTAGTGGCATGGCAAAGAAAAAGTACATAGACTACAAAAAGATGCAAGCGGAGCTTTTCAATAGGACAGAGGGCTACGCTGCCAATGTTCGTATCATATACCAACAAGCATTTGAGCAAATAATTAACTTGGTAAAGGGTACGGAATTGGAGGATGGAAAACCTTTCTCCTTTGCCGACTATGGATATAGCGAGGAAGTTACAGCCATTTTGAGGAATATGTACAGCCGTGTTTACCAAACTATCCGGGGTGGAGTTGAAAAAGAGTGGATAACCTCTAATGAGAACAACGATGCTTTGGTAAAAAGTGTGTTTGGTGAACAATCTATAGAGGATAACCACTTTGCCCGTTTCTTCAAGCGCAACAAAGAGGCTATGGATGCTTTCTTTGCCCGTAAGAGTGGTGACGGTGGTTTGAATCTCTCTCAAAAGGTTTGGCGATATACGGGTATGTTCCGTGATGAACTGGAAAACACTTTGGATTTGGCGATTGGTGAGGGTGTTCCAGCTAATCGTTTGGCGGCTCAGATAAAGAAGTACCTACAAGACCCCGATAAGTTCTACAGGCGTTTCCGTATCAAGGTGGGGGAAGATGAGAACGGGCAACCTATCTATGGCAGAAAGTGGAAACGCAAGGTTTGGGACAAAGAAGCCAATTCTTACAAATGGGTGGATGATAACCCGAAGCACTTGCACCCGGGACGTGGCGTATATCGTTCGTCCACTCGTAATGCACAAAGACTGGCACGTACAGAAACGAATATAGCTTATCGCACAGCCGATTTTGAGCGTTGGGCGCAACTTGACTTTGTGGTAGGCATTGAAATCAAACTATCCAACAATCATCCCGTATCTGATATTTGCGATGATTTGAAAGGTGTGTACCCTAAAACATTCCGTTGGAAAGGGTGGCACCCGAATTGCCGTTGTTATCAAGTCCCAGTACTGGCAAAGCAAGAAGAATTGGACGAAATGCTGGATAAGATTTTGGACGGGGATAATCCGGCAACGGTGGAATGTGAGGAAAAGGTAAAAGAGCAGCCATTCCAATTTACCGAGTGGATGCAAGACAATGAGCAGCGTATCAAGGATGCAACGGAGAAAGGCACTTTGCCATACTTCCTACGGGACAATGAAAAGGTTATCTATCCACCGACTGCAAAAGAGATAGCGAAAGCCCGGCACGAAGCCCGGACGGAAGTGGAAGCAAATGCCATCCGGCAGCGGTGGAATGTGAGGAAAGCGACCTATCACTATGGAAATAATATGCTCCGTGTTATGGGTGGTATTTCTGACGTTGATACTACGGCTTTGACTGAGGCTCTAAAGCACTCTGATTTGTCCGCTATCATGTTGGAAGCCCGTAAGCTGAAAACCATTGGTAAGGAGGTTTATTCACTGGGTTACATAGACAATCCTATGGAGGTTGCTAAAAAGTTCTCTTTAGCCGATGCAAAAGCCGTAAACAAGGCGGTTGCTGATAAGCTGGCACAATGGGATAGCCTTTCTTTGGAACAACAATTAAAGAAACTGAATTTTGAAGCATACGACTTTTTAGGAGGTAACTATCACAATGTACAACAGAAGTACCCAACGTGGCAGGTGTCACAACAAGCCTATGTTAAACAGATTGGCATTGTTCAAGATAAGATAGATTGGAAAGCTATTAAGGATAGCTATACCGACTTATCTAAGTTCTCTACTAAGTCCAAGCCTTACCAATCGCTCATTGTACAGCTTGAAAATGCAATCAATAGCAATGATAAAGCAATGGCACAACAAACCATTGCGGAACTCAATGCAAGGAAAGAAAGCATTGAAAAAGCCGCTGCCAAGCGTAAATCAAAAGTCAAGGATGTTAAGTTTAAGGATTCCGATTTTACACAGGAAAGAAAGGATGCAGCGAAATGGTTTATTCATAGTTCGGATGCAAACGATTATTTCTTTGATAATGCCGTGGATATGTGGAAACTTGCAAGTTCCAATGAAAAGGCGGCTATGTATCAATATACGGCTGGTAGTAGTTACATAACAGAACCTTTGCGTGCTATCAAGGGGTATTATCACTACTATGGCGGTAGATTGTCCGAAGCTGAAAAGCATATTGCTGATATGACCCAATATATAGCCCGAAGCACATTTAAGGATGATGTTTGGGTAAAGCGTGACGAAATCAGTGCTTTTGTAAACTATCGGTTTGGGTTGCCTGATTTGGATGCTTATATATCTGACCCGTCTAAGCTGGTTGGCAAAGTTGGTACAGATGATTCCTTTATGTCGTGTGGTAATTGCCGGAATACGAACTTTGGAAGTAAGCCCGTGTGTCTGAATATATATTGCCCGAAAGGTACACAAATGACCTACGCAGAGCCTTTCTCCGCATTTGGTTCAAGCCATGATAACGGGGACTATTGCCCGGGTAAGAAATGGAACGGAACTTCTAAGCCTACAACAACGGGGGAAAATGAAATCATCCTACAGCGTGGCACTAAATTCAGAATTACCAAAGCCGAATACACAAATGGCAAATGGTATATAGACATGGAAGTTTTGGAACAAAGCCCGAAAGAGATAAAGGAAATGGTTTCTACTTCAATGGGATTCTATTGCAAATATTGACAACAAAAGAAAGGCGCATCAATTACGGTGCGCCTTTACTTTAACCTTTTGTGTATGTAGTCCGATACAGCTTTCTAAAGCCCTCTATATCTACCCTTTCAGCATATTTGCAGTACCGATTGAAAAGCACCGCTTTCAATGTGATAGGCACACCATCGTACAATTCAAAGCTGGATAGTCCGGCATCGGTGTACTCCTTTAAAATAGGGGTAATGAGTTCACACCCGGCATCGGTGGCGGGTATAGTTTGCTCAGTCCACCATTTTTCACAAAGCCAAAACATTTGCTTATAGCCATCTTTGAATGGGCATTCCGCTTCCCCTTTATAGAAGCGGCAAAATGATTGTAAGGCGTTTTTATACATATTGTTTTCTATTTAAGTTTCCGAAAAAATCACCAACTACATTGAGCATATCAGTAGGCAACAAGTCAAATGCCTTATCTGAAATTTCTTTGGGGACACCCCAAAGAGCTTCTGCCATTGAACCTACAATAGCCCCGATTGTATCACTGTCACCACCGAAAGAAATAGCCCTGCGTATAGCATCCTCAAAAGATGTACTTACACGGATTATCTTTAGACATAGTGGTACAGTGCCTTGACACGTTTCGTCAAATACCCCGGAAAAATATTGAGCTGTCATAAATTGAGGATAGTATGATTGCATTACATTCTCAAATATTTCTTGATTGTGTGTCTTTCTGAGGTAGTAAATAGCGTGCGCAACCGCTACAGCACCTTTCACACCCTCCGGGTGATTATGGCTTACTATAGCTGTCTTTTCAGCTTCTTCCAAAACCTTATCCAAATCATCGAAAGCCCAAGCGACCGGGGAAACACGCATTGCAGAGCCATTGCCAAAGCTGTTGTAAGGTTGTGGATTGTCTGAGGCTATCCAACGTGCAAAACTGCCTCCGTATGCGCCTTTTGGGTTAGGATATGCCCTACACCATTGGAGTAGCTTATCTCTGTAGCTTGCGCCTGTATTGATTGCATCCGCTATAGCTATGGTGCAAATGGTATCATCCGTGAATGTACTTTCTTTTGCGAACATCTGAAAGTCATACTTATCTGTATTGTTAAACTCAAATCGTGAGCCTACAATATCGCCTATTATTGCTCCTATCATTTTAGACCTCCTTTTTAATTCCTCTATTTGATTGTTTTGTATGGAGTGTGCCATGTCGTATAATGGCTTTCCTGCCTATGTGTTCACCATTTTTTAGAACATTCCAAAGCGTTTCTTTTGATATACCCACTACATCAATGGGCAACAACTCATATATGGCGGTTACGCTACCAAAGTAGTAGTGATGTTTACCTTTGTATGGTTCTTTTAGCTCTACATGGATAACTTTTCTTTGTTGTTTCATATTAATGTGTTCTGTAAACGCAAAATTACTACAATATATTTAATAAAACAAATGTTTACTGAGTTTATTCCGCTAAATAAGGCTAATGTCTTCTTATCATATCATCTAAGGTGTATTTATCCTTTTTATCCTCTATGGCTTTTATCCTTTGTTTTATATACCAAAAGAATGTTGAATCATTATCCGATATATTCCATCTGAAATTGGGCACTTTAAGCCATGTTGGATTAGGGGCTGCTTCCTCAAAAGTGAATACAGCCCACTGGTCTGCAAAGAGTATTTGCCATATAGCTTTTAATTTTCTCATATCTTGCACCCTTTAGGTTTTACAATCGGTTTCCAATGTGTTATTTTCCATTCTTTGCAATTTCGTTTGAAGTATTCTAAATTATCTTCCGTCCATCCAAATGTACCCCAACTGGATGTTACATAGCCTGTGTAATTTTCACCGTCTAATTGGTACTCTATACGAAGAATACAATAAGAGTTGACTTCCGGCACATCTTCCGTATCATCTTTGCACTCGTGCCATTCGTTTGACTGAAATTCATTCCAACGCATTGCAATTTCCTCACAAAGAATATTTGAGCTTTCCACATCGCCTAAATGAATTTCGGCTATTTGGTAATTCATCCCGTCCTTTATACAAAGTTCTGCATCCAATTCATCCGCACCAAACGAGCGTTTACCTCGTGCTGGTAGGCAAATAAGTTTCAATGTATCAGTATCTAACTCACCTTTGGCGTATGTCCAATTCAATTTAATTTTTGTCATTTCTTCCCTCCTGTATTTGTTTGATTTTTAATCTCATTCTTTCTTCTGCCTCCTTTACGTTGATTATTTTAGCTTCAAGTTTCTCACGAGCTTTCAATAAATCCGTATCGGTACTCTCATCGAAAAACAGATTATGAGCCTTATTGTAGGCTACATATTTATCAATATTGCGTTGAGCCTTTGTAACCTGAGCCTTTGCCGATATAAGCCGATTCAAATCCTTATTCAGTTGTATGTTGTTACCCAAACGCTTATCATAGAAATGCAACGTGTATCGTACACACCCTTTTGGATATTGGCAAACAAGTTTTGCCTTTCTCCATTCTACTACCCACTTTCTATGTTCGTAAACTTCACGTGGTAAATCGTAACTGAATAAGCGTACATAGTTATTACTTTCATCTTTGCGCTCGAAATTCACAAAAACCCAATGCTGAACCTCTAAATCCTTTTCAGCTTTGGCGTAGTCCTTTGCCATCTGTATAAAGTAGTCTATGCTTTCTTGTGCCATTTCAACAGTTGTTTTCCTGCTGCTTTTGCAGCCATTTTACACCTTTCTTGAATCCCTCTATAAACGCATCGGAGCAAACCCGTTGTACTTCGGGCATACATACCCCTCTATTCCGTTTGATAGGACACGTGGCGCAAGCCCGGCTTTTCCCGTTGGCTTGCTTTGCTGCTGTTGATACCTTTCATATTGCTTCTGATTATAGTTTTGATAGCCATTGTTCGTAAACCCGTGTAGCCACTTGCGCCATCATAACAGGTGGAACACTCATGCCACAAATATAATGAGGGGAAAATCCGCAAAAATCATAGTCTTGTGGAAACGTGGATATATTACATACCTCAGAAGTGGATAGATAGACGGGGCTTTTAAAAGGTATGGTGCTATCTACATGGGCTGTCAAAGTATTGCAAACCTTATTTTCATATAGGTAATTTTGATTGAAAAAACCTCTTTTACCAGTCAGTTTAAGATAAGCTGCTGCCATATCTATATCACCTTCTTTTCTGTTATCAAACATTTCTTTCATGCGTTTGCCGTATGGCTTACCCTCATAGTCCGCAAATTCTCCGTAATAAATTTCCGGCTCGTTGAAGTCCATATTTATATGTGGCTCAACATTAAACAAGTCGGACACTTTCAAGAAATTCGCTCCTAAATCATGCCTGATACAAACAAAGAATACCCGGTTTCGCATTTGTGGGACACCCATCTTTGAGGCATCCAGCAAGAAATGTTGGCAATAATACCCAGCATTTTCAAAATCCTTGTAAATGCGCCTTACGTAGTCTATTGCATTGCCCATAAGTAAGCCTTTCACATTTTCCGCTATCACAACCTTTGGTTGCAGTGCCTTTGCCAAAGCTATGAAGTCGAAGAAAAGTGTATCAAGAACTTGTGCCGTTTGCCCCTCTCTGAACACTTTTTCTTTGCCCCAATCCTTTTCACGATTGCCGGATAAGGAGAAAGTGGAACATGGGGGTGAGCCGTCCAAAATATCCAAGCTGTAAAGTTCGGGCGGTAGCTCTCTCTCTCTCTCTCTCTCTCTCTCTCTTAGTGTCCTAATATCTTCTAAGAAGTTGAAGCGTGGTGCATGATTCGCCACGTACACCTGATTAACTTTAGGGTCTATTTCATTGCATCCTATTACATCAAATCCGGCTAATTTATAACCCATAGTTGAACCACCACCACACGCAAAGCATGAGAATACTTTGCCTTTATCTTTAGTGAAATTGGTTTTTGCCAATTCCCATTTATAAGGAAATTTGTGTTTACTCATTCTTGCTAATATTTACCCCAGCACCGAAAAGCGCAAAATCCCCTAATGCCGGGTCTGTAGGGAATATGCTTTTGAAATATTCTGTTATCTCTTTGGCTGTTACCATGTCGGGGCTTATCCGCTTTGTTATCCCCATTGCAATAGCCAGCTTGTGAACGTGCGTATCAAGTGGAATTATAAGCTGTGAGGGGCTTATGCGCTTCCATATACCCATATCTACAATGCCATCATTGCGCACCATCCAACGGAGAAACATACAAAGCCGCTTGCAAGCAGAACCTTTATCGTAATCAGGTATGCCATTGATACCGTTGAAATAGCCGGATAAGGCTTGTAACGGAGTTTTGCACGGGTCGGCTATAATCATATCCTCCATCCTGTTAAAGTCGTTGTACAGCCTATTCAAGCGTTCCCCAAGCCTATACAAATCATCGTATGAGAGGAAACGGTAAAACTTCCGGCTATCCTTGTAGTAGAAGTTGTATTGCTTGGTCATTACCCAACAATAAGGGTCTTTGCAAAAATCTTTATCCAACCAATCTGCCGCCTTAATGATAGCCTTACGATTCCCGAAAGAAAGCCAAGACGTAATGAAGCCGCTTATTTCGGCTCGTTTACCCATGTACTTTTTAGGGAATTGGATTGGGTCTGATTTTATAAATTCCGGGTTGTTATAAACTTTAGCCCAGTCTTTCAGTACCATTTGAATTGCATCCTTTTTGCTGATGCTTATTTGGAATGTGATAGCTGCCATTATAGTACCTCCCTATCTTTACACATAACAACATCGCCACAAATATAATCCCAACCAAAGATAGCATTGTGTTTATGCGCTATTTCCGTAGCTGTTTCGTTGGAATCTAAAACGTCTTTCCCATTATCATTGATTACGAGAATATCCCCATTGTGTAGGTTTATAATTTCAATGTAACCATCTACGAACTTTTGCAGTTCATCCAATTGGAAGTCCAGCCCGTTTTGAGGTTGGATTTCCAATTTACTTCCGTCTGTCTTTATCAGTGTTGCCATCTTATTTTGCCTCCTTTCTTGCCTTGTGAACGCCTTTAGTATAGTTACGTTCAACACGTCTAACGTCATTGTACTTTGCTTGCGCTGTAGATTCTATCATGTGGGGCTTTTCGTTTCCCACCCAATGAGCATCCGGGTGTTCCTGCTGTATTGCCGCTAAAATTGCATCTTTCAATATTCCCATATCCTTAAAGTCTTACTGGTTGATACACACACTTATTGGAACGAGTAATTATAAGTCGCCCCGTTGGGAAAGCCATCTTTAATGGCTTCTTTTATTTCTTTTGCGGATGGTACGCTGTTGCGCACTCCAAACTCAATCTTTCCCAAACGTCTGCCGTTATGGTCGAAAACGATGTAAGTATATTCATTCATAATTCCGAAATTTACTTGGTTACTACTGTTATAAACTGACACTTTGCCCAATACGTAAAATCATTGCTACTTATGTACTTCTGATTTTGGGCTTCAATAGCTTTAGCTTGCTTTTCGCTAATCTCTTTGCCTTGCAAATAATATTTTTTCATACGGTGTTGCATTGCGTAGGGGATTGCCCCCTACTGGTTATTACTTTCTTAAAATTTCGTCTAATAGTTCTTTGTCTAATTCCCAAAGGTTGTACCCTTTTGCTAATTTTCTTCTGAGGTATTCACGCTCTCCAATCATGGTTATTGCTTTTTCTCTAAGGTCTGACGCACTCCATTTTTCGGCTTGGTCTATGAGAAAATTTGAAAGACACTTTCTTTCTTCGTAAAGTTCACGCACTAACACCGTCTTTCGCTCTATCTCTTTTAGGGCGGTTGGATTCTTTACCCACAACTCGCAAAAAGTGTCTTTGTCAAGGTCTGTATTCATGTAGCATTCTTCTACTTCTTTGTACCCATCTTCTGTGAGTTTAAGCCCTGTTCTTTCTTCAAATTCTATTTTTAGCATGATTCTGAAATTTTAATGTTGCACATTCTTTGTTCGTAACTAATTTAATTACGATGCAAATATAGGCTATATATTTAATATAACAAAACTTTTGGATATATTTTCGGATATATTTTTGAAAATCCCTATATATCGGTCTTTCTCAATGAGTTTTTAGTGGATGTTTTATTTGTTTAAGATGAAATGGAATACTTGAAAGGATATATTTACTGCAAAATGGGATATATTTGCATCTTTTCTGAGGATATATTTCTATTGAGTGAAAAATATTATCACACTTGTGTTATTCAAACACATATTTATTATATTAAATACAGCAAATAAAAAACCACTTTTATGTCTTGTTTTTAAGCATAAACTACTAATAGGCAAGTAATTTACCGAGTAAAATATATGTGTTTATTGAACGCATATATGATTTTATTTCATATCTTTGCTCTGTAGAAGTTCAACTTACTAAATAACAAAAGCAACAATGAATAAGAAACTCTTTGAGAAAGTCAAAGGCTTGTGTAAAGACACTGGTCTTTCGGAGAAGTACCTTAAAGCGATAACCGAAAAAATGGGTGGCAGCATTGAGGATGATTCTACCGATGATGAGGCAATAGAAAGTACAGCAAATCTGATTGCGGAAGTGGCTAAGGAAAGTCAAGGTGAAGCAACCCGATGGGCGAACAAGAACAAAGAAACCAAGACCGAAGAAGAAAAGAAAGCCGAAGAGGAGAGGAAAAAGAAAGAAGAGGAAGAACGGCTGAAAGGTAAGGTGGCTTTGGATGAAGCGACTGAAAAGAGGTTAAAGGAAATGGAGGAAAAGATTGCTGGCTACGAAGCCAAAGAAAGCAAGGAAGCCCGTGCTAAGGAAGTAGTTAATGCTATGGAAAAGCACAAAATCCCGGCTTATCTCCGTGACCGTTTGGCAAAATCAATCTCCGATGATGAAGATATTGAGGATGCCGTTTCCGCTTACAAACAGGAGCTTATTACAAATGGGCTTGATGATGAACACTCAGGGGGTTCTAAGGCGGCAAGTGAAAAGCAAATTGATGAAGCTGCTGATAGCTTGCTGGAATCAATAACCGTAAAATAAAAGATGAAATGAAAAGAAAGACTGCTTCATTTACTGGGATGCGACCCATTTTCACGGGTTCGCCCTCTATCGTACAAGGCGGCTTTAATCTGGACGTGGAAAACCAACATTTCGCTGTTGGCGATACCGTGCCTGCCGGAACGCTTGCTATCAAGGATGAGGTGAAAAGGACGGTGCAAGTCATCAAGACTGCAAAAGTGGTGGAAGTGGATGCGGAAAATACCAAGAAAGTAAGCCTGTACGTGGATGAGTTCTACGAGCCTTGCTTTGCCGTTGGTGATTTGGTGCTGAAAGACGGTACAGCTGCTACAGCCATTGCCGATGTTCCCACAATTGAAAAGATTGAGCGCAACGGGAACAATTACGTTGTTGTTCTCTCTAAGGCTATTGCCGGGCTTGCAAAGGACGATGTGCTGGTAGAGGTTGTTTCAGACGGACAAGCTGCCGCAAAATCAAAGGAGCGTGGCACTTCCAACTCCGTACTGATTGCCGATGTGGAAGTAGGCGAGTTTGAAACCTCTGTAGATGTTTCTGCCGACACCATGCAATACGCAATGTACGAAAGACGAGTGCCGCCTATCCCTGCCGGGCAAAAGGACACTACGGGCGATTACTTGAAAGGGAATCCCCACGTGAAATTAACGAAATCACACTAACTAAAATTAGCGTAACGACATGAAATCTATTTTTTCAACATTCAAAGGGCTTCACAAGGACGGCAAACCAATTGACTTTTTGGCAACGTGGAAAAAGACTTTTGATAAGGCTTCCGAACGTGAAACAACCCTTTTTCAGAAGATGTATTGTGATAGCTGGTTTACTACCAACACACCCCAAATGTCATTGACTGCCGAGGCACTTGTAGGTAAGTACAACTTGCGTTTCATGGCTACATTGATTGGTGATGAATCACCTACACCTATGAGGCGTTCTGACGGCTTCGATGTGTGGACTAAGGAAATCCCCCGTGTGGGTCACAAGTTCCCCATGTACGCACGTGATTACCGTAAACTGATGGAGGTTTACGAAAATCCCCGTTTGAGTGAATCCGCTAAAGTGAAGCAAATTGAAAAGCTCCTTACCCACGACATGAAAGATGCTTATTTGGGCTGTAAGGACGTGATGGACTTTATCGCTCTGATGGCATTCTCTAATTGGGGTGTGGCTCAGTTCGTGCCGGAAATCAACAATCCGGGTGGACGTAAGTACGAGGTGGATTATCAAATGCCGGAAACAAACAAGCTGGTATCAGCTTTCTTGTGGAACTCTGCCAATACCAAAGCTGGCAAGTTGTCCCCCGTCCTGATGTTGTCGGCTATCTGTAGTGACCTGCGTAACCGTGGCATTGAGCCGGGCGAAATCCTTATGAGCCAAGACCTCTATTTTTGGCTGCGTATGGATGAAACGACCCGTTTGTTGGTGCATGGTAACGATAAAAAGGCTCAGACCGTAACAACGGCTCAGATGGCAGATTTGCTTACTGGTAATGAAATCCCCCCTGTAACGGTGATTACCCGTAAAATGGGTATGGATATGGACGGTAAGCGTAAATCGCTTGAACCGTGGAATCACAACTTTATCTGTATCAAGCCTGCCGGGGTTATCGGTGAAATTCAGCCCGCCATTGAAGATAGCGAGTTGATAGAGGAAGAAAACGTGGACTACATGAACGCTGGCGGTGGTATTCGTATCGCCAAGTGGCGTACCGGGGAATCCACTGGTCAAGTTGCAGCCGAATATACACAAGGCTCTGGACGTTTGTTACCTCTTATCACTGAAATTGGTGCTATCATCTGTTTACAGGTGCGTGGCTTTGAGGAAAAGGAAGTACCAGCCGATGCAAATGGAGTGGCACGTACCTATTGGACTAAATCCGAATTTGAGAGCGCAACAACTCTTGAAGTAGGCTAAACCTTTTGCTTATGGAACTGACAGTAAAGAAAGCGTTTATAGACAAAAACGACAAAGGCAAAATCTACAAGGTAGGTGAAACCTTGCATTCTGATGAGCTTAACCGGGTTAATGATTTGGTGGCAAGGGGACTTTGCGTGATTACGTCCGTAGGGAGCAACCTTTCAGAAAAGGTTACTTTCCAAGACAATGAATATGATTTGAATGTGGTAAAGAATGCTTTGGAATCCATCAATGCCCCCGTTGCCAAAAATGCCGGGGTTAAGGGTGTAACCAAAGTGATTGAAGCCCTTTCAGATGAGAGTGTAACGGCTTTGAAAGAAGCCCTTGAAAAATAGTAGTGATGGGAACTTTGACAAAATACAATGCGTTGGTGGGTGAGCTTGAACCTTATACCCCAAGCCGCCTTGCTTTGCAAAAGGCACTTGCTGATGTGAAGATAAGCGACTGGGATAGTGAGTACAATGCTGACACAGACCAACGCACGATAGCCATAGCCGCTATAAAGGTGCTAAAGCGGATGATTGTGCTTACCAATGACACGTTAGGTAAGTCCTCACAAGGCTACAGCGTGGAGAAGTTGGAGAAGCGCATTAAAGACCTTTGCAACGAGAACGGTTTAGACGTTTCGGATTTTGTCGAAGTTTCTTCCATTACGGACGGCTCTAATTTGTGGTGATATGGCACGGAATAACGGAACTTTCAGATACAGCACTTTGCCCCTTGAAGCAACGAGGGATGAAGCAACGGGATTTTACACGGACGATGATGCGCCCGTGTGGATGAAAGGCTGTGAGTGCCAAGTGGAGAAATTCATACCTGCCAAGCAACGATTGGGAACGGACGGGCAAATGTATTCATACACCTTTGACGTGTTTTTACCATCCTACTTTGAGGGTGATTTGAGTATAGGCGCACGTGTGGAAGTTACTTTGGAGCGTGGCGGTGTGGATGAGTTCACCATTTCGGGAATAGATGATACAAACCCTAAATACATAGAGATATGGGGATAATGCCGATGTTTGACAAAGGGGCTATTTTAAACCCCGTGGCTGCTTTCCAAAAGCAACTTGAATTAGCTTTCGTAACCTTGTTAAAATACATGGGCGAAAAGCTGGCTAAGTATGCTAAGGATAACCATAACTACCAAGACCAAACGGGCAATTTAACCAACTCTATAGGCTATGCCGTGGTGCAAAATAAGGAAATCGTTTACTATGGTGGGACAGACCAGCCCGGAGAGGGTGCGGAAGCCATGTTGGAGGTTGCAATGAAGTATGCCGCCACGCTGCCAAACACTTTTTCCCTCATTATAGTAGCCGGAATGAATTATGCTGCCTACGTGGAAGCCAAAGGGTACAATGTGATTCTACCTGCCGAACTGAAAGCCAAAAGCGAATTACCTGCTGAGATTAACAAGTTGGTGATGAAAGCCAATAAGAAAGCAATCGAATTATTCGGAAATGCAGCATGATAACGACTGAGGAAATAGCAACAAGGGTTTACGCCATGCTTCAAGCAAGCGAGGTGAAAAACTTTATTTCGGGTGTGATTGATTACGAGCGTAACGACTACACCAAAGAGGATGTGATAATTGTCCCTCATACGATAGACGGTGAAGCATCCGTGCGCTACGGTCAGATAAACGTGAATATTCATGTGCCGGATAAGGTGATAGCCAAAGGCAAGGGAAAAGCCGTTTACAGGGTACACTTTAAGAGGCTCATAGAGATAAGGGCAAAGGTGGTTGAGGTGTTGAAAAATCATTATGAAAGTGGAAAGGGCTATAACTGGAATATAGGTAGGTTTAATCCACCGATTAAGGAGAAAGACCAAAACGAGCATTTTGTTTCCCTTGCTTTGGAGCTTACAGTAAGAGAAAAGAGTATAAACCAATAAAAAATTAAGATTATGCCGATTTTAGCAACAATGGGGTTGAAAAAGATTTTTATTGCCCCCGCCATGACAGATGGAAGTATGCCCGCCAATGGTAATCAGTGGCTTGATTTGGGCGATGTATATCAGGACACGTGTTCGCTGAAAGACGATGACCCTGAAATTACGGAACACAAGTCGGAAACGTCAAGCAAACGTATCACGTTGGTAGGTGAAACACCGACTAACGTAGAATTGTCTTTGATGGACCCGGATTTGACACTTCTTGCCCGTTATTTTGGTGGTACTATTGCTGGTTCAGAAGGTAAGCGTAAATGGATAAGACCGAGAAAGTTGGAATACAAGGAATGGGGCTTGTGGATTCAGCCGGAAGAGGGTCTGTTCATCGGTTGCGCTAACGTGCGTGTTATCCCCAAATTCGAGATTACCTATTCTTCTAAGGGTATCTGCCTTGTTCCTATGACTATCAAATTCCAAAGTGAATTGGAAGCCGATGAGGGAATGGAAGACCCGACAAAGGCTTCGTAAAGATGTGTGTAGAACAAGTATGAGAAATAAGCCTCCTATCCCCGGATGGGGGGCTTTTTAACTTTTAAGATAAATGGAACAACTGAATAATGAACGTGAATTGACCCGTGAGGAACGCTTGGAAATCGAAGAAAAGGCGATACAGGCACTTGTGAACATGGGAGTGAAATTCAATGTACCGCTTAAAATTAACCCGGTAAAACCGCCCCGTTTCATCCGTTGGTGGAATAAGCATTTTCCGAACCATGTAAAGATGTGGCGTGACAAACGTATTCCCAAAGGCTGGGATGTGTCCGAAACAGAAGTACCCAATGCCGCTTTGCAAACTATGGAGCGTGTATATATGCGTCACTTCCATTTGAAGCCTCTTTATTTGGGTACGATGGATTGTTTGAGGCGGTTGTATCTGAATATAGAATACGATGAGGAAAAGGTACAAGCCGAACCCATACAGGAAAGCAAACGCCTTTTCAAGTATATTCCTCTGATGGCAGAGATTGCAGCCGTAGCCGTGCTTAACAATCCCGAGGTAGCTGACCCCTCTAAAGACAAGGAGGTGAAAGCCTTGAAAACGTTTTTCATGGAACACCTTACATCTACCCGGCTTGAAAAGCTGGCAGACGTGATAAGCCAAATGATGAATCCCGGGGGTTTTACGTCCTCTATTCGGTCAATACGGGAGATAGGAACGACCAATCCGAAGAAACTCAAAGCAAACCGAGTAGAGTAATCGGGCTAAATAGCCCGTGGGGTAATCGTGGGGAAATTATCAAGTCCTTTGGTTGGACTTACGATTATCTGCTTTGGGGAATCAGTTGGCTAAACGTACAAATCATGCTGACAGATGCGGCACGTGTGGAACAAGAGCCGGAGCAAACGGACGGAAACAAGGATGGAGGGAAGCCACCTGTACAGCTAAAGACAAAGGATGATATTAAGAATTATCTGAAAGGAATAATGTAATGGATAATATAAACGGAGCGTTGGCGTTCAAAGCCACCCTTGATATAAACGATTTCAACGTGTCGGCACAAGCGATGGAAAGGAGTATCAAACAAGTTTCATCCACAGCCGTATCGGAATCGTCTGTGATGGATAATTCCATTCAGAGCTTTGCGCAAAATGGGGCGAAATACATTGTTTCCTACCTCGTTGGGCAGGGTATGGGGACATTGCTTCAAAGTATCGTGCAAACACGTGGGCAGTTTCAACAGTTGGAAATTGCCTTTACAACCATGCTCAAAAGTGGTACGCAAGCAAAGGGCTTGATGGATAGGCTTATTGATACAGCCGCCAAAACTCCGTTTGACCTTTCGGGCATTGCGAGTAGTGCCAAACAGATGCTTGCTTACGGCTCAACCGTGGATAACGTGGTGGATGAGCTGATAATGCTTGGTAACGTGGCTTCGGGTGTGGGTGCGCCACTACAGGATATTGCTTACCTATATGGAACGCTACGGACACAAGGCAGGGCGTTTACCGTGGATATTAGGCAGTTTGCTGGGCGCGGTATTCCCATCTATGAGGAACTGGCTAAAGTGCTTGGTGTAACCAAAGATGAGGTTTCTAACCTTGTAACGGAGGGTAAGGTGGGCTTTGAGGAAGTAGAAAAGGCTTTCCAAAACATGACGGGTAAAGCCGGGACTTATTACAACCTCATGCAAGAACAAAGCAAGTCCCTAACGGGTATGATTTCCAATATGGGTGATGCGTGGGAACAATCGTTAAACAAGTTGGGTGCGGACAATCAAGATGTTTTTGCCGGAGCTATTGAAAGTGCTACCTATATGGCAGAGCATTTGGATGATATTTTGCGTATTCTGAAAGCCGTTGCTATAGGCTATGGAAGCGTGAAAGCCGCTATTGTGCTGAATACATTAGCCACAAAGGGATATACGGGCGTTGCCCTTTTGGATAACACAGCACGGCAAGCTAAGATTTCCTTAATGAAGCTGGAAGCCGTTGCTACCGGGCAGGTGGTAACTCAGACAAAAGCGATGATTGCAGCCCAAAACAGCCATGTCGCAGCATTGCAAGCACAACTGACGGTAGAGGAACACGCCAACATGGTAAAGCAGTTACGCATTGCTACCATTCAACAAATGCTAACCGTCCAACAAGCGGAATATCTTTCAAATTTGAACCTAACGGTTTCTTCTGCCAATTATGAGGCGGTGGCTCTGAGTGTTCTTACCGTTGAACAAAAGCAAGCCCTAAGCAAGTTGGATTTGTCGGCTAAAAGTGCCGTGTATCGTGCCGCTTTGGAAAATGAGGTTGCCGTTAAGACACAAAACAGTGCGGCTACCTTAAATGCCATGCGAACCGATGTAAAGGCAGCAGCCGTAAAAATGGAATCGGCACGGGCTGATGCACTGGCGGCAAAGGCGGCTGTAGAACGTGCCTATTTGGAAGTGTACAGGGCACAACAGACCGGAAACGCTGAAAAGATAGCCATTGCCACTAAGAAGATGGAGGCAGCGGAGGATAACGCAGCTATCGCACGGAAGACGGCTTTAGCCACCCAATCCGATTTTTACGCAAAGAAAAAATTACTTGAAGCTACAGCCACCAAGCAATCCACAGCCGCTTCCGTGGCAGATACTACGGCAAAGACAACACAAGGAGCAGTAACTTCCGTACTGACTGCAATCACGACAAAAGCAACGGTAGCGGTGAAAGCTCTTTGGGCTTCCATGATGAGCAATCCTATCGGCTGGGTACTGGGATTGATAGGCGCATTAGTCAGTGTTATTACTCTTTTTACGGGCAAACAAAAAGAAGCTACCACGGCAACGGGTGAATTTCAAGACACCACGAAAAAAGAAATTGATAATTTGAATTTACTTTTTTCCGTATTGCAAAATACGGAGAAAGGAACTCAAACACATAAAAATACGATTGAAAAAATCAATACCGTATGTAAACAATATAATAAAACATTGCTTGATGAAAACGCTACACTTGATTTACAGCGTCTTAAATATGAGGAATTGACTACAGCCATTCAGCAAACTACAGCCGAAAAAATCAAGGCTAAATATACCGAACAAGCTATGCAAGAACTGGTACAAAGCCAAACGGATGCACTTGATAAGCTGAAAGAAAGTGCCGAAGATGCAACCTACAAAGAAATTCAAGAAGTTATGGAAACCACCCCGGAGGGCGTAACCGTGATGATGAATAAGGTTATTGATGTGGCTTCAAGTTCTATTCGTGGAGCTTCGGGGGCTGTATGGGATGCAGTAGAATCTATGGCGGTAGAATCCGCAAACCAATTGAAAGGGCTAACAGGTCAAGCCTATACCGATGCGTTCAACAACTCATTGGATAGCATTGTTTCTGCCGTACAAAAGTCCACCGGGGCTACAGGCAAAGAAATGGATGCTTTCAAGGAGAATATAAAAACATATCTTGAAAGTGTCGCACAATCAGCAAAAAAGGCAGATGAAACTATAGGCAAGGTAGATAAGCAACTTGAAAAATTCTATGGCAAAAAAGATACGACTTCTGTAACAGAGAGTACCGACTATGTGGCAATGTCGTTTAACGAGCTGGATAAGAAAATAGGTGAAACTCAGAAAAGCATTGATACCCTCAATGCTAAAAAGGTAAAGGTGGAAGCCGATAATACCCAACTGAAAGAGTTGAAAGACTTGTTGGATAAATTGAATGGTGCTGTAAACACCAAGGCTATAAACCTTAACACGGAAAAGGGAATATCAGACCGTATCAAGCAGCTTAAAGAATTGCGTGAAGCTGCCATTATCGGTAGCTCTGACTATAAGAGTTATGATACGCAAATAAAGAAGTTAGAAGCCCGGTTGCCCAAGCATACCACGGGGGATAAAGCGGATAGTGCCGCCAAGCAACTACGTGAAAGGCAACTTGAAGCTGACCGCAAATTGGAGGCTGACCGTATTGCAGTCTTGGAAGAGGGCTACGAAAAACGCAAACGCACCCTTGCGCTCCAACACAAGGAGGCATTGGATAATATAGACAAAGAGGAAAAGGCTTTGGCTAAAGCCCGTAAGGATGCCGGAAAAGGTGGCTTATCCAAGTCTGAAAAGGACGGCTTCGATGAAAGGCGAACACTTGAAAACAAGAAATATGACCAAGCCCAAAACAAACTCTTTGACGGTGAAATAGAGTACAAGAAACAGCAATATGCCTTGTATTTCCGTTGGGTACGCAACATGGGCGAAGATGTAGCCAATACCCAATTTGCCACGCTCCTAAAAGGCGGTAAATCGTACAAGGAGTATGTGGAAAATGAAATCAAGGCTCTAAAGGATAAACAACAAGCCAGAACACTCACAGAGGGAGAAAGCAACCAACTTATTTCCCTTAATATGCAATACAATGAAATCACGGGGGCAAAGTCCGCTATGGATTCTTTCAAGGAGTCCGTATCTAAGACCATTCAGCAAGCCCAAACACTTGCCGAGAAGTTGGAAGCCATAGCCGATGCAAAAGAGAAGCTGGCTAATGGAAGTTCCGGGCTTGTGGGTGCTGACGAAAAAGCGGAAGCCACTTTGTTTGTTTCAGAAGAAGATAAGAAGTTACAGGAAGAAGTACAGCAAAAGATACTTTCCTCTTACAGAACCTTTGAGGAACAAAGAAATGACATCCAAAAGGAATACGCCTTGCTTCGTGCTGCCGCTCAAAAGACGGGCGACCAAGAACGGATTAACCAAGTAAACAAGTCGGAGGTAGAAGCGTTAAGCACCCTTACCGCCAATATGCTAAAGCAATCGGATAGTTGGAAGAAGTTATTTGGCGATTTGGATAGCCTTTCTGTAGCCGAAATAGATAAGTTGGTGGCTGATATTGAAACAAAGCTAAAAGATGCGGATTTGAAACTGAATCCCGTAGATTACCGTGCTTTGATTGATAGTTTGAACCAAGCAAAGGAAACGCTTATTTCAAAGAATCCCTTTAAGGCTTTAGGCACATTCTATGATGATTACATTGAAGCCAAAAAGAAGCTGGCAGAAGCCAAAGCGAAAGTTGCTGCCGGAAAGGGTACGGATGAGGATGTGAAAAACGCAGAGGCAGACATGAAGAAAGCCGCCAAAGGCGTAACCAAGTCCATTGAAACGATTACTGATACGGCTACCACGTGCGGCAATGCCATTGCATCCATGTTTTCCGATTTGGGACAGGATGATTTGGCAAGTGGCTTAGGCACTGCAATGGAGTTGTTCGGGCAGTTGGGCAATGCTGCCGCCTCTGTAGGTAAAATGATGAGCGGTGACATATTGGGAGGCATTACGGGTATGGTGAGTGCTGTTACTTCGGTAGTGGGCATATTCGCCAAATTGCACGATTCCAAGTATGAGAAGAAAATCCAAAATCTGCAAAAGGAAATAGATGCGCTGGAACAATCATACAGCCGTTTGGAACGAGCTTACAATAATACTTATTGGGTATTCAATGATAGCCAACGTGAAGCCTACGAAAAGAATATCCAACTGATTAACGACCAAATACGGGCTTTGGAACAAGAAGCCAATGTAGCAAAGAAGAATTGGGATTTTGCCCGTTACGCTCAACTTAATAAGGAGATTAAGGAACTCAACAAGCAGTTGAAGAATGCGGAAGAAAACGGGGATATGTTTTCTATCTATGAGGCTCAGAAAAAGAACCTCAAACAGCAACAAGAGGATTTGAGAAAGCAAATTCAAGCTGAAAATGATAAGAAGAAAACCGATAACGGAAAAATCCAACAGTGGAACGAGCAAATAGAATCCATTACCCAACAGATAGAGGATTTGGATAGGTCAATGATGGAAACGCTTGCCGGAACGGATGTGAAAACCGCCATTGATGAATTTGCCGATGCGTTGGTAGATGCTTATTGCAAAGGTGAGGATGCAGCGGAAGCATTGGGCGAAAAGACAAAAGAAGTCCTTAAAAAAGCGGTTGTGGAAGCGTTGAAACGTGAGTTTTTGGCAAAGGGAATCAATGATGCCGTTCTCTATTTGGGAGAATCCATGAAAGACGGGAAACTGACCGATGTAGAGAAGCGAGAATTTGAAAGGATGGTGAACGCTGCCGGGGATTTGTTCAATTCCGCATTGGAGGGTATTGGTGATTGGATTAAGGATGTGGAGGAAGAAACCGTACAGCAAGACCCCCTTACGGGTGCGGCTACTTCCATGAGTGAGGAAACGGGCGGTGTGATAGCCGGGCGGTTGAATGCCTTTGTCATAAACCAAAGCGACCAAACCTCTATTATGAGGCAGGCACTTGTTTACCAAGCCGAAATAGCCGCCAACACGAAGTTGAGTGCATCAGAGTTGACGGAGATTAAAAGCACTTTGAAGCGCATTGAAAATAAAGATAGTTCACTTTTATCACAAGGAATAGCATAGTTATGGAACTGGTACAACAACTTAAAGAGGATGGCAAGGCAAAGGGGCTTTGCCGGATGTGGCAAATGAAGCTAAGAACGGGGCTTGACTATGAGCAACTGATACAGCTTTACATTAAGGGCATAGATTTCTGTATATCGGAGAATTACCCCACGCTTGACTTTATACGGGAACACTTCAAAGGCAAATGCGAGGTTTACGGGGTGTTTGTGGATGATGAGGTTACGGATAAGGTGAATTTACCCGATGTGGTGCTGAATGGTGACTGCAAAGCTATGTTGGAGTATGACGGATATTCCGTTTCACGGGTATATGCACGGCATGATTCCCATAGTGCCGTAAACGTGTCGGACAATGCGATTGTTACCATAGACGCTTTCGATAGCTCATATCTGTATGTGGCGGTAGCTGGAACGGATGCAAAGGTGCTTGTGAATCTGTATGGCAATGCCAAAGCGGATATAAAGGGAGTGGGAATAGAAGTTAGACAAATGAATAAAAATACTTACTGATATGGATAAGAACATGATTTTACACCTGCCTTTCGATGACCCGGACGGTAGTATAGCTTACGACTTTTCACAGTACCGCAACGATGCCACCTTATCGGAGGGTGCGAATTTTTCCAAGAAATCCAAAGTGGGTAAATCTCTTGCTTTGAATGGTACGGGCGAATGTGAAACGGCTCGTTCCATACCCTTTAGCGGTAATTTCACACTTTGTTTTTGGGTGCTGCCTGTTTCTCAAAAGTTAGGCTGGGTGCTGAATATGCCCGGCATAGACAACTATAAAGAGCAATGGCTGGATGTAATGCCTGATGTCTGGATTTTCTTTGCTTTCGTTAAGTCCGGCAATATGTTTACCGTCTATGAGAACACGACCCGGATATTCAGTGAAATGTTGCCAAAGACACCAACGGGGCTTTCCATCAACGACCAATCACTCTTTGGGACGAAAGCCTTGCTGGACGAAGTGAAACTGTTTGACGTGGCGAAAGAACCCCGTGAAATATTTGAGTTGCAGAAAGATGCGGATGTGGAATATTTCATAGACGGAAAGAACTTCAAGGAGTTTGGGGTATTCGTTTCCAAAAGTGCCGGATTGGTTGGACGGTTGGAGCGTAAAGAAGCCTTGCAAGTGAACTGGGATAACTACCACGGCATTGTAAGGGATAAGAAGCGACCACGCTACAAGGAGCGCAACATTACGCTGGATTGCTTTATTGAGGCTTCGGGACGTGCCGCCTATGTGGAATGGGTAAACCTTTTCTTTTCCCAATTTGATGCAGAGGGAAACCATCGTTTGCGTGTGGACTATGACGGAAAGGCAAAGCCTTTGGTATATGAAGTGGAATTGCTGGATGAGGCAGACCCGGAAAAGAGCTGGGGACAATATAGCAATGATTTGATGGTGGGCACATTCCGCTTAAAACTGGTGGAAGATGAACCTGTGAAAAAGGTGCTTAGGTATATAGGTGCGACTGCAAACGGCAAGGCTACGATTACCGTTACTTCGTCCAAGTTGCTTAATATCTATTGGGGCGATGGTACGCACACTTACGATGTGTCCGGCAACGAACAAACGATAGAACACACTTACGTTACACCCGGTGAATACGAGATAATCGTTTCGGGCGTGATTGAAGACATTGAAAAATTTGAAACCAACGCTATTGTGATATGGGAACTCTTGAAATAATCAGGCGCAACGGTGAAAAGGTACGCTTGTTTTCCAAAGAGCCGTTTTGCACGCTGAAATCAGCCGCTCAAAACAGTTCCTTAATGGGGGATGATAACGTACAGCTTTCCATTGTTTCCTCTGAGTTGCTTAATTTAGGAAAAGGAGATAAAATCATAGTGGAGGGTGAAGAATACACCATCCGTACTAAGGTGAACCGTGAAATGCTTTCGGACAACCATTATGTGCATGATGCCACTTTCTACGGGGTGATGTATGAGCTTATGAAAAGCCTGTACCGAAACACCGATGCAAACGGGAAATCCAGCAAAAGCACGTTTGACCTCACTTATAATATCCGGGACTTTGTAAAGGTGCTTATCTACAACGTGAGCCGTGACTATCCGGGCTTATGGGCTTTCGATGAAGCTAATTGCCCGGACACAGAACCCCGTACCATTTCCTTTGCCCGTAACAACTGCCTACAAGTTTTGCAAATGCTTTGCAGTGACCGTGAATTTGATTTGGAATTTCTCATTACTCAAAAAGACGGGGTGCGTACCATCCACATAGGGAAGTTCGGTTCAAAGGTTGTGCCCCCGGGTGGCAACGCTTTCTTTGAGTGGGGCAAAGGCAACGGCTTGTACAAGCTCAAAGAGCAAAAGGTAGATGATAAAACCATTATTACGAGGCTTTGGGTGGAGGGTGGCACGACCAACATTCGGAGTGATTACAGGGACTATTCAGAACGCCTACAGCTTCCGTTTCCAGTGCGTTTAAACAAAAAGGAACACAAACTATGGGACGGCACAATAGTACCGCCTCAGAGCGAATATATAGGCATATCCGATGATAACAAGCGTTATTTGGAGGATGGCGATTTGAGGGATGCACTGGGCAGTGATGAGGATGCTGTGACGTATGATAATATTTTCCCGAAACGGACGGGTACGGTTACTGCTTTGGTGGCTGATGATATAAACAGCTTCATTGATGATACAATGGACTTTGACCTGAACGAGAAAGACGATAAGGGTACAAAGTATCTGATTAACGAGGTATCGGCAAAGATTACTTTCATTTCGGGTAAATTAGCCGGGCAACAATTTGAATTGGCGCAAAAGGGAGGGTACGACCATGCAACAAAAAGGTTTACGCTCATTCCATTTACGGACAACAGGGGGCTAACTATTCCTACCACTGAAAGCGAGGCTTACCGTATAACGGAGGGTGACACGTATAAGATTACGGATATTCACCTGCCTAAATCTTATGAAGATGATGCAGAGGAAGATTTATGGTATGCCGGATATAACGAGTTCAAGCCACGCACACAGGCACGGGCGCAATATCAGCTTACCTTTGAACGCTCCTATTTTTTGAACGCTTTGCCAAGCGATAGCGAAACAACCGTCTTTCATGTGGGTAACTATGTACCCGTGAAAGATGAGCGTTTCGGTATTGAAAAGAATATCCGCATCCAAAAGGTGACAAAGAACCTGCTTGTGGAGCATGACTATACACTGACCCTTTCGGACATTACAGCCATTTCCCCAATCACTCAAACGGTGGTGGATGTGGGACGGCACGAAACAATCATAGAAAACAATCGGCTTCGGGACTTGACTAAGGCACGGAGGGGCTGGCGCACAACAGAGGAATTGCGTACAATGGTATATGATACGGACGGTTATTTTGACCCCGAAAACATCAAACCTAATTCCATTGACACCAATATGCTTACGGTAGGGTCTAAGAGCCAACAGTTTGTTTTGATTGATGTGATACTGCAAGCCAACGTAAACGGAATATCCAATCGCTTTGATGCTTCTGCCGGGGTATTGGCTCACTTGACTATTGATGATGAGATAATCAAGCATTGGAACATGGCGGCTGGCTCATTCACTCTATCAAGCCCAAAGGGGTACTATGTGTTTGCCAAATGCTCCAAGAAAAGCACGGATGGAATTTGGTATGTGACACAGGAACAACTAAAGGTTGAGCCAACCGAAGACCCGAACAACTACTATTTCCAAGTGGGCATATTAGGGTCAGTGCATTCGGATGATGATTTTAGGGACTTTACCACTACCTACGGATTTACCCGAATCAACGGTAATACCATTACCACGGGTAAAATCATTACAAGCGATAAGGAGTGCTATTTGGATTTGGATGGCAACAAGTTCCGTATAGGTGATTCTTCAAGTTCTATTGATTGGAATGTAACGGCAAAACACCAATTAACCTTACACAACGTCCGTCTGCTTTCTGATAGTGGGGACACATCACATATTGGGGTGTTTCGTGGTACGTATAATCCAAAGTACGTGTACTATGCCGGGGATGAGGTGTCTTATACGGTGAATGGGGAAATGTGTACCTATAGATACACTAACCCCATGCCAAGCATGGGCAACCCGCCTACCAATTCCGTATATTGGTCAGTAGTGGCGAAAGGTTCTACTGGGGATAAGGGAGAAAGCGGTTTGTCTGTATTCTACACTTATAATGACAGCGAAACCAAGCCTGCCACCCCTACGGGGGACGGCTCTACGGGAGGTTGGCATAGAACTTCGTCCGAAAACGTGGTTTGGATGAGTATAAAGAACGCCAAGACCGATACGGAGGGTGCGTGGGGTATTCCTTTTCGTGTGCGTGGTGCTGATGGTACTTCAATCAATATCAAAGGTTCTAAGGACAATGTTTCACAACTGCCTACCGTTGGAAATTCAGAGGGCGATGCTTATCTAATCGGGGGCAACCTCTATATTTGGGATGGCACGAACTGGAAAGATGTTGGAGCTATCAAGGGAGAAGATGGAAAGAGTAGCTATCTTCACAAGAAGTATTCCGATGATGGCGGCAAAACGTTTACTGCTGGGAACGGTGAAACACCCGGAAGATGGTTGGGCTTGTACGTGGATATGATACCTACCGATAGCGACAAACCAAGTGCTTACAAGTGGAGTGACACGAAAGGACAAGACGGAACACCCGGTTTACCCGGTGAAGATGGGCGTACTCCTTACTTCCATATCAAGTATTCGGACAACGGGGGGATGTCGTTTACTGCAAACAATGGCGAAGAACCGGGCTACTACATAGGACAATACACCGACTATGTGCAGAAAGACAGTGACAACCCGATGGATTACACTTGGGCTTTGATTAAAGGAGAATCGGGTACGGGTGGAACGGATGCCGGAGCTGGCGAATACTACGAATACCGTTACGCTAAAAACGGCTCGACTTTAGTACCGCCCGATTTGGACGTTAATTCTTCCAACCCTGCCGGGTGGAGTACGGAAATGCCGAAAGTAGGAGCGTTGGAATATATTTGGTGTACAATGGCTAAGAAGTCCGGGCTTGCAGACCGTACCAAATTTCATTTGCCCATTGAAGCTAACGACACTTCAAGCATTGCCGATATTTCGGGTAACGGTTATAATGGCGTGCTGGGAGGTGGAACGGTTGTAAAAGACGGAACGAGATATGCCCTCAACCTGAGTGGTGGAATGGAGAGCCGTATTCCTTATGATTTACCCTTTGGGGAAAGTTTTACACTCTGTTTTTGGATGAAGTCAGACCAAAAACAAGTCAAGTGGATGTTGAACGGATATAACGGTAGGCACTATGTGGAAAAGAGTATTGCAATCACGCCTAATACGTGGTTTCACCTTGCATTCCGTTTTAATGACCGTACCGTTACGGCATTCAAAAACGGGGAGCAATTACATAGTGGCAGCGTTAATATCATGGCTGTTGGTTTTGCTATTTACGATGATGATGTATTCGGCTCTGCCGTGTATTTCGATGATATACGTTTGTTAATGGGGGCTTTACCCGTGAATGACATTACTTCCGTAATGAATGGCAAAGCGGACTTGATGATACAGAAATGGAGTACCCCTATCCGTGTAAATCCTTATGATGGTGAAGATGGAAAGCCGGGAACAAGTGTAACATTGGCTGATGTTGAATATGCACAAAGCACTTCTAACACTACAGCACCGACTACTGGATGGCAGACTACAGCACCGACATGGATTGACGGGCGGTATATTTGGAGTAGGACGAAAGTTTCTTATTCCGACAACACGACTACCTACACTAAGGCGGTTTGTATTACAGGCGGTAAAGGCTCTACAGGTAATAGTGGTATCGGTGTAAAGTCTATCATTGAACAATACTACCTATCCAGTTCGGCAACCTCATTACTTAATGGCTCATGGAGTACGACACGCCCAACGTGGAAAGACAAATGGTATATATGGACACGCTCGGTTATCACTTATACAAATGGAACGAGTGATACTACGGCTGCAATCTGTGTGACGGGAAGTAAAGGGGATAAAGGTGAAGATGGAAAGCCGGGTGATAAAGGGGAGAAAGGAGATAGTCCCGTACTTGTTTATAGGGGTATTTATGATTCTTCCAAGACTTATTACGGAAATAGCAAGCGGTTGGATGCTGTAAAATACAACAATCAATACTATATAGCCCGTATAGATGCTGGAACTTTCACCGGGTTAGTACCGACTAACACAGGCAAATGGAATACTTTTGGAGCGCAATTTGAAACTATTGCCACAAACTTGTTATTGGCAGAGGGGGCAAATATTGGAGATTGGTTTATTAAGGGCGGTAAGATTGTTTCCACTATGGGTAATGGTAACAGGGTAGAGTTGGATGCTTCAATGGCTCGTATTTATATTGAATCTTCAAGTGGTGGTGGTGATTATGCGCTCGTTGATTTTGGTGCAAAAATGACAATAGATGCCAACCGTGGAATCTTTGAAACAAGGGCTAAAAATGCACCATCTTATTCTAATGCGGTTTCCTATATGTCCCCAACGGGAATATTCTCAAATATGGCAGGTACGGACGGTATGCCAGCAAGTAGCGGATATACACACCGTGGGGCTATTGTTGGGCTTGGCTTTGCAAATGTTCCGGCAAGAGCATGGGCTGTAAATGAAGTAGATACAATCGTGGCAGGAGTTTATGGTCGGGCTTCTAATTCGGGGACTGCACCAGCCTTTGGCGGTTTCTTCTATGATTTATTTGCCGGAGGCTTGATTTTTGGTCGAAAGTGTATTACTGGAACGTCGAATAACACATGGTATTTGAATAGAGAAGATACCGTGGTTATAGGGTACACGTCTGCCGCATCAGTAGTGTATCTTCCAGCTTCTCCTAAAGAGGGACAGGTTATATTTGTAAAGCAGTGGTGGAGAGGCTATATGAGATTCAGACCAAGAAGCGGCTACCTAATCTATGATGATACTTCGGTAAATGACTACTACGATTTTGGGGAGGGTCAAGGTGGTATGTTTGTATATACCGTAGGATATATAGATGGAGTTAAAAAGCAAGCATGGTTAGTAAGTAGATGGAAATACTAAAAATATGGAAGAAAGAGTATTATACGGATATATGGATGGTGACTGCCTACAATGTATAGAAATAACCCCCATTCCTCAGAAAATCAGAAATGAGAAAACGGGGGAAATAATAACACGCATGGTATCGGTTATTGAACAGGTGGCTGAACTGCCAACTATATATAAGCCTGTGGATGCAATAGATGAAAGTAAACAAAACGCCGATAAAGAGGGTTATGTTGTGCGCATTGTACCATACGATGCAGGGGACAGGATTTCATTCAGATACATAGAAGTCCCCGATTTTCAAAAGGTGGCACATGAGATTGAACGCTTAAAGGAGGTATTGGCAGGTAGCGATTATAAGATAATCAAATGCTACGAAGCCGCTCTAATAGGTTCTGAAATGCCCTATGAGATAAAGGCTTTGCATAATGAAAGGCAGTTGTTGAGAGATAAAATCAATGAACTTGAAGCACGTTATGCCTCATTATATGGTGATACACTTTAATTATATCTGAAAATGTGTTCATTAAACACATTTATGATTATATTTGCAGTTAGAAAACTTGATTTAATTTACTCAGTGAATTATGGAAACAACGATGTATAGTCTGCGGATTCTTTCCAAAGGCAAGGTTACAGACCTTACCAATGGTTTTGCTTTGGGTGGTGTTCCGTTTACCGTCTTTGTCCGACCTAAAGAGGTTACGATGGAAACAAGCACGCTGCTTAAATGCAAGCTCATTTGCGATAAGGATTTTGGAATGTTCCCCGTACCTATCGGGGATTGGACGCCCGGAGCGATAACCGTAATATCCCCAAACGGTATCGACCTTTCGGAATATGATGTGTATTGGGGTGCTGGTGAAACTATTAAATAACTTATAGCTATGGGATTATTATTGGGAAGCGGAAACACGAAACCGCAATATCCTTACGACCAATGGTATGGGGTGCAAGGTGATTTCAATTCACAGGACTACAAGCTAAAGCGTGTGGGCAATTTGGATTTGCACCGTACATTACCCATCCAAGCAAAGCTGAAACGATTTGTGGAAAACCCGGACGGTTCGGTTAAGTATTACCTTAACCAAAATGACAGCCGTAAAAAGGATTCGGGTGCAACGGCTGTGATTGACAGCACGGATGGTAATGTAATGCTTGAAAAGCCGGAATATTACTTCAAGTTGGAGATAGAGGGGACGAAATGGATTCGTGCCTATTCCGAATATCCGTTGCCCGGCTTTATCAAGATGGAACGAAAGACGGTAAGCCCGTGGTATGCAACGGTGGATATTACCAACTCTGTAGCCGTATCGGGTTGCTGGCTTACTTGGAATGGCAATGAGATAGCGAGAGATGCCAACGGTTTTGTTGTCCTTAAATCGAATGCCGCACAATTCAGAGGCGGTTCGGGTGCTGGTGATGCCGCTAAGGATGGCACTTACAACTCCATGTTGGGTATGCCCCGTACTTCCATTTCAAAGGCAGGTGTTCGTCCTTTCTGCAAGAACGGTACACACCACGGAGCGTACAGGGTGTACAATGAAATTGCTTGGTTGCAACGTGTGGAATACGCTTCTTTGCATTGTCAAGACACTTACACCGAAACACTGACCGCTGACGGTTTTCATCAAGGCGGTTTGGGTAGCGGATGTGCTGTTGATGGTGGTCAGTGGAATACATGGGGCGGCTACAGACCGTTTGTCCCTTGCGGTGTTACTGCAACACTGGGAAACAACACGGGTAAGGTGTCCTACACTATCAAGGGGTGGACTGGGGGCGATAAGGTGGTGCAAGTAACCTCTTACCGTGGCTTGGAAACTCCTTATGAATATTTGTGGTTGCTTGCCGATGATGTGCTGGTTTGGCATAAGGCAGATGTATCTATTGCCTATGTGTGTGAAGACCCGACTAAGTTCACTTCTCACTCTGACGGCGCAACTACCGTACCAACCGGATATGAAGCTATTACTGAACTCCCAAGAACTGATGGATATGTGCTTTCTATGGCTCATTCCGCTAAGGGCTATTCCTTTGCCGAAAAGGTAGGTGGAGCAAGCAACAAAGGCTATTGCGACTACTTCTATACCTGTGTAGATGATTCAGGTTGGAGTACACCGGGATGGTATGGTGCCCTTTTGTCTGCGCATGCGCATCATGGTGCGTATGCGGGTTTCGGTTTTCTGAATGCGAGTTATCGTTCCTCGCGTGCGTATGCGGCCGTTGGGTTCCGCTTGTGCCGATTTTGACGGACTGCAAAATTCGGCTCACGGAGCAACGAAAAAAGCGTTAGATTGAAATATTGAAAAATTATAGGGTCGTGGCGGCTGGTGCCCTTTTGTCTGCGAATGCGAATAATGGTGCGAATGCGGGTTTCGGTTATCTGAATACGAATAATCGTTCCTCGAATGCGAATGCGAACAATGGGTTCCGCTTTTACCGTGGTTTCAACTTATAACTGTTGCTGCCACGTCCTTACCTCACAGGAACTATCGGCACGTCTGATAGTTGGTAAAATAATACGAATTAGAACGGTGTGAGTAAGAAATTGAAAACTCTGTTTTAGAACAACGGCACAATGGGCTTAGTACAAACAGAATATGGATTATGCTATACGGCTGATACAGGCTTTTATCAATACTCAGATTTTGATGATTGCGGTTTGTATATCGGTGATACAGGCACTCTATTTTGCTCGCAAGCAAAGAAGATAAAGAATGTCTATCACTTGATATATGAATGTTCTAACATCGTGCTGGCGCAATACAAAGCGCAAAAAGGAAAGGGTGAACGCTCAGAAATTACAAAGTTCAATGAGAACATTTTGGAGTATTTGGACGAACTATATTGGAGTTTACGCAACGAAACATATACACCCGGAGAGTATCGGATAAAAATCATATATGAGCCTAAAGAGAGGGTGATAATGATTGCCCCTTTCTATCCTGACAGAATTGTACACCACTGCATTATCAATGTGCTTGGGCGGTATTGGACTAATTTCTTCATTGCGAATACATACGCTTGCATCAAAGGCAGAGGTATTCATAAGTGTATGGAAGATGTGCATACGGCTTTGGTAACAGACAGGAAAGGAACAAAATTCTGCCTGAAAATTGATATTAAGAAGTTCTATGATAATATAGACCATTCGGCATTAAAGAAGATAATCAGATATGGCATTGCAGATGAGCAATTGCTAAGGCTGTTGGATAAGATAATAGATAGTAACGGTAAAGATAAAGGGTTGCCAATAGGCAATTTCACAAGCCAATACTTCGCTAATCTCTATTTGGCATACTTTGACCATTGGGTAAAAGAGGTGCTTTCAAAAATAGTTATGCAGCGTTTTGGTGTGAAATTCTACTTCTTCCGCTATATGGATGATATGGTAATATTGTGCGCTGACAAAGAGGCACTACATTTCATACTTGATATGATGGGGCTTTACTTGGGCGCAGAACTGAAAGTAGAGATAAAAGAAAATTGGCAGATATTCCCGGTTGATGCTCGTAGCATTGATTATGTGGGATTCAAGCAGAACCATTACGGTATATTGCTGAGAAAAGGCATATTGAAACGGTTTTACAGGAAATTCCACCGCACCATCAAGAAATACGAAATCAATGATGAAACTGATATTAAACACCTCTTCCCGTCTGAATATGGCTGGATAATCAGATGCTCAGAGGAACATAGAAAATTCATTTTTAATAACTGTTTGAATGATGGAATCAAGTGTTTTAACTACAGGATTGCTGGCTAAGACCAAGCCGGAAGTTATAGACAATCTTAACAACGGTCAAGGTACGTTCCTCTATAACCATAACATTAAAGAGGTCAAGGTTATTGCTGACAAAGAGGGCGGTATTGAAATTACCACTGATGCGGAACGTGCTACGGGCACGATGTTCCAATATGATAGCGTGAGGGTGGAATATCCAAAAACGGCTGATAATATTTTCAGTACGTTGCTTACTGCAAGATACCCGGCTAAGACAGAAAGCAAGTTGGTAAACGAATATCAGTCTGCCATGCTGGGCTTGCTTGCCGAAAGTGCGAAAGCCCCCTATGAGGACTTTTTGAAAGACCGTTTGGCTATCCGTGAAATGGTGGATGCCGATTGTGAAACCTATAACATACCGATGGACTTATGAACGAAGTAATGGACTTTGAGGAAAGCGAATCCTTAAATGAAGATATTTTCGATTGTGAATACACCTCAGTAGATGCCGTGATTAATGAGGTCACGGTGTTTACGGGGTGTAAGGAAAGACAGACAGAGAACGGAACGAGAACACTTATCGCCTATGGCGAGGGTATCGGTGCATCCGCTTTCTATACTGATAGTAAGAAGTTGAAAGATGTTGTTTTAGACCCGAAGCGCAAATATCCGTTCCGTGCCGTTATCAAAGTGGTACGTTATGGAACTATGTACGGGTTTAAGTTCTTTCCACCGAATACTCCAATCACGCAGGAGGATAGAGATAACTTTGAGTATTACAAGCGAAACAAGTATAAGAAAAACCGATGATGGAAGAAAGTTTGAAAGTGGCACAAGGCATAAGCGATTTTGGCTTTATGGTGATAGTGTGCGCTGTGTTCCTCTGTTTGGCGGCTGCACTTATGATAGCTTGTTTCAAGTGGTTCAAGTCTATCATTAACGGCATGATTAAAGGCAATCAGTCTATGGTAGCCGAACTTCTGACGGAAACCAAGAATCAGAATGATATGCTTACGGATATTGCGGAGGGGTTGCGCCCGGAAACACAGCTAAGGATAAAGAATACTTCGGGTATATACTTTGACCTTGCTATAGAAAGGGTGTGCCGGATTATTCGGAAAGTGAGAGAGGAAAACCACATAGCCGACCATGAGGCTACAAAGGCTAAGATACACACCTTGATAATGAACTTGCACGAAGATAGGAATAGTAGGTTTGACTACTATACCTATCGGGGAAAACGCTTATCCAGCTACACGTCCCCCGAATGGATTGAGTGGGTGGAGCAATGCGTATGGAGTGAGGTATATGCTGAAAGTGTGAATAACGGCAGGGCTTATACCAATGTACAGACGGTTTATGACCGTATAAAAATAGATTTTTACCATAAATTGAATCAAGAATGAAGATACTTATAGACAATGGGCATGGAGAAAATACACCGGGTAAACGCAGCCCGGATGGAACTTTCAGAGAGTATGCCTATACGAGAGAAATTGCGGATGAAGTCGTGCGTGAACTGGCTAAACGTGGCTATGTAGCGGAACGCATTGTTAAGGAGAACTTGGACGTGCCTTTGGCTGAACGTGCAAGGCGTGTGAACGAGGTTTGCGCTCGATATGGTGCTAATAACGTATTGCTTGTTTCCATCCACTGTAATGCTGCTGGGAATGGCGAATGGATGAATGCCCGTGGGTGGTCTGCCTATACCACTAAGGGCAAAACGAAAGCTGACGAACTGGCAAACAGAATGTATGATGCTGCCGCTTGCTTTATTACTGGGCAAAAGATTAGGCGTGACTATTCGGATGGCGACCCGGATTGGGAAGAAAATTTCTACATTCTTTCCAAAACGAAATGCCCGGCTGTACTGACGGAAAATTTCTTCATGGATAACAAGGATGATATTGCTTACCTTACATCTATGGAGGGGAAACAAAACATCGTGAACACCCACGTAGAGGGTATAATCCAATACATCAAAGAATATGAAAAATAAAGCGTTTTTGATAATAATCGCCCTCTGTGGGCTTTTGATGGCGGCTACCTTTGGGCTATGGGCTTATTGTTCCAAGTTGAAAGCGGAAAAGGAAAGGTTGGATGGCAACCAAACCGCCTTGTTGGAGAAAGTCGAATTTTACCAAACAGAATCCGGAAAATCTGCTGCCTCTGTACAGGCTTTGACTTTATCCAAGTCTGAAGTGGAAAAGCATTGTGCCGACTTGACGAATACTGTTAAGGAACTCAACTTGAAAGTAAATAGGTTGCAAGCGGCTTCCACGACTGCAACAAAAACGGAGGTGGAGGTACAAACCATAGTTAAGGATAGCATTATATACCGAGATACTTCCTATCTTAAAATCCAAGCGATACGATGGAAAGACCCGTGGATAAATGTTGATGGCTTAATTATGCCCGATAAGAAATTGGATTTACGCATACAATCTGTAGATACCCTATTCCAAGTAGTGCATAGAGTGCCTAAGCAATGGTTATTTTTCCGATGGGGAACAAAGGCTATTAGGCAAGAAATAGTAAGCAGTAACCCACATACTAAAGTGGTGTATTCGGAATACATAGAATTGAAGAAACGAAAAAAGAATAATTAGGTGTTAGTAATAGAGTAGAACTTTTGTTCTGAGCCGGGTTCGCTGTGAAGTGCGCCCGGTTTTTCTTTGCCCTTTGAAATTAAAGTCATATATTTGCAGTACCGATTCTGAAAATCGGTGTTGCATTGTACCCCTGTGTTCTTCCTATGGAGAAGCAGGGGTATTTACCAAAAATGCAAAAGTTCTACTATAGTTCTACAAAAAAATGAAATAACCTCGCAAATGGTTGATACTCAAAGTTGGGTTAGAAGTTTCCTAAACTTTAGATTCGGGTTCGATTCCCGACGAGGGTACAAAAAATAAGCCGCTCTCCCTTGAAGGAAAAGCGGCTTATTTTTTTGCCTGCAACAAGTAACGGATTACTTACGAAGACCAAGTTCTTTAACAATAGCACGGTATCTTTCGATATCACGGCTCTTCAGGTAGTTCAGCAAAGAACGACGCTTACCTACCAAAGTTGTCAAAGCTCTTTCAGTGCTATAATCTTTTCTGTTGAGCTTCATGTGCTCAGTCAGGTGAGAAATACGGTATGAAAACAATGCTATCTGCGCTTCAGGTGAGCCAGTATCAGTGTTAGACTTTCCGTACTTTCCAAAGATTTCTTGTTTTTTAGCTGCGTCTAAATACATAATTTGACTATTTATTAAAATGTATAAATTTGATTTGCGGATGCAAAGGTAAGCATAATCTTTCAGACTACAAGCGTTTTACATCTTTTTTTCATACCCGGAGGAAGAATTCCTTTAAAAGTTCTGATGGAAGTTTCTTCCCCATGAAGACCGGCATCTGCAGTCCAGTTTCCGCCAAAAAATATAAAAACCCTGCATAAAATACCCGCCTTTCGCTGAAAAACAGTAATTTTGCACACAATTATATATAGGTATAGTATGCAAGACATTAGAAACATTGCCATTATTGCTCACGTTGACCACGGAAAAACAACTCTGGTGGACAAGATGATGCTGGCGGGACACCTGTTCCGCAACGACCAGACCAACGGTGAACTGGTTTTGGATAACAACGACCTGGAGCGTGAAAGAGGTATAACCATTCTTTCTAAAAACGTATCCATCAATTACAACGGTACAAAAATCAACATTATCGATACTCCGGGACACGCCGACTTCGGTGGAGAAGTGGAACGTGTCTTGAACATGGCCGACGGATGTATTCTGCTGGTGGACGCTTTTGAAGGTCCGATGCCGCAGACCCGCTTCGTGCTTCAGAAAGCCCTGCAGATTGGATTGAAACCTATCGTAGTGGTAAACAAGGTAGACAAACCGAACTGCCGTCCGGAAGAAGTATATGAAATGGTGTTCGACCTGATGTTCAGTCTCAACGCCACAGAAGACCAGCTGGACTTCCCGGTAATCTACGGTTCTGCCAAGAACAACTGGATGGGTGAAGACTGGAAAACCCCGACCGGCACCATCACTCCGCTGCTGGATGCCATCGTGAAATACATTCCGGCTCCGAAACAGCTGGAAGGAACTCCACAGATGCTGATTACTTCACTTGACTATTCTTCTTATACCGGACGTATCGCCGTAGGCCGCGTGCACAGAGGTACGCTGAAAGAAGGCATGAACATCACCCTGGCCAAACGCGACGGTACATTGGTGAAATCTAAAATCAAGGAAGTACATACCTTCGAAGGTCTGGGCCGCAAGAAAGTAGAATCTGTATCTTCTGGCGACATCTGTGCCATCATCGGTGTGGAAGGCTTCGAAATCGGTGATACCATCTGCGACTTCGAAAATCCGGAACCACTGCCACCTATCGCCATCGACGAACCGACCATGAGCATGCTGTTCACCATCAACGACTCTCCGTTCTTCGGTAAGGAAGGAAAATACGTGACTTCACGTCACATTCACGACCGTCTGATGAAAGAGTTGGACAAGAACCTGGCGCTGCGCGTACGCAAGACGGAGAATGAAGACGGAAAATGGATTGTTTCCGGACGTGGTGTGCTCCACTTGTCTGTATTGATTGAAACCATGCGTCGTGAAGGCTACGAACTTCAGGTAGGACAGCCGCAGGTTATCTTCAAGGAAATCGACGGTGTGAAGTGCGAACCAATTGAAGAACTGACCATCAGCGTGCCCGAAGAATTTGCCAGCAAGATGATTGATATGGTAACCCGCCGTAAAGGTGAAATGGTATCCATGGAAACTCAAGGCGACCGTGTAAACATTGAATTTGACATGCCGTCACGCGGTATCATCGGTCTGCGTACCAACGTGCTGACTGCTTCTCAGGGAGAAGCCATCATGGCCCACCGTTTCAAGGAATACCAGCCGTTCAAAGGCGACATTCCTCGCCGTACCAACGGTTCAATGATTGCCATGGAATCAGGAACTGCCTTTGCTTACGCCATCGACAAGCTGCAGGATCGCGGTAAGTTCTTTATCTATCCGCAAGACGAAGTATATGCCGGACAGGTGGTAGGTGAACACGTTCATGAAAACGACCTGGTGATTAACGTAACCAAATCAAAGAAGCTGACCAACATGCGTGCTTCTGGTTCTGACGACAAGGCCCGTATCATTCCGCCGGTTATCTTCTCACTGGAAGAAGCACTGGAATACATCAAGGAAGATGAATACGTGGAAGTAACTCCGAAGAGCATGCGTATGCGTAAAGTCATTCTGGACGAAACGGAACGTAAACGTGCCAACAAGAACTAATTCATTCTTTATATAAAAAGTAAACCGGACTTTCAGAGGTTCTCGCCTCGTGAAAGTCCGGTTTACTTTTTATATGCTGTTTTGAGTTATTCTCTATAAACCAGCTCATTGTTGTTCATCCGCTGCATGTACTGCTGGATAATTGACTTCAACTGGGTTTCCATTTCTTTCCGCACTTCCTGCGGCATGCTGTCTTTCACATCGTCCTTCATCAGCACGTCTGTGCGGAAACGATAGGCATGAATCACTTTCTCTCCGTCGAACTGAATCAGGTAATCACCTTTCAGGAACTGGTAGATGCCGCTTGCATGGATGTAATTCACCGCAAATTTCTCGGACGCAGGTGTGTGGAGTACATCCTGTCCAAAGCCCACATAAGGACGGTCATATCCAAGAATGCCCAGTACCGTCGGCATAATATCTATTTGTTCCACAATCTTTTCTGTATCCAGTCCTTTCAAATCGGGCATACCAGGGGCATAAAAAATGACAGGAACCTTATAATACCCCAAATCGGTCACATAATCAGGATAATAATTCCCACTAGTATGATCTGCTGTAATTACAAACAACGTATTCTTAAACCAAGGTTGTTTTTCTGCCTTCTCAAAGAAGCGCCCAATGGCATAATCAGAATATCCTATAAGCTCTGAAAAAGGGTCCTCTCCTACAGGGAATTTTCCTTTATATCGTTCCGGCAGCACAAATGGTCCATGAGAAGAAGCGGTAAATACAGATGTAACAAAAGGCTCTTTCATTTCCGACATCCGGTCACAATAGAACTGCAAGAATTCTTCATCCCAAATAGCCCAAGTCCCGTCAAAATCCGCATCTCCATTATAATTCGGGTCCTCATTATATTCAGTACGGCCAAAATATTTCTGGAAACCTACAGAACGGGCAAAAGCCTGGAAGCCCATTGAGCCATTCATGGCACCATGGAAGAAAGCAGACGAATATCCCTTATTTTTGGTCAACTCACCAGCAATGCTAGATACATCATTCAAAGCTGAAGGAGTCAAGAAGAATGGTTCCACAAAACTCGGTATAGAAGACAATACGGAGGGCATGCCATCAATACTCTTACGGCCATTACTATATGAATACTGAAAAGTCAGACTTCTCGTCAGCAACGAATCAATAAAAGGAGTATATCCTTTATAGGTGCCATTCTCCAATTGAGGATTTAATGAACCGACATGCTGCTTGCTAAACCCTTCCCAAATAATCACCACTACGTTCATCGGACGGAATGCAACAGAGTCTGTCGGAGTATGTATCGGTGAATAAACAGCTACGGCCTCTGAGTCGGATAAATAATTAGGTGTTACAAATGTGGTTTTTCCCAATGTACGGAACAAGGAAAAAGGTGTGTTCAATACCAATCCGGCATCTAAAGGACGTCGCACGTACTGATTGGCATTGCTCAAGGTTATAGGACGAGTTGCTGTAGTCATCCCTCCACGCATACCAAATACCGTAAAAGGAATTGCAATCAATAAGGTCACCAACTGTACCACATAATAAGAAAGCTTTTGCTTCACTGGGAAATTCTGTGGCGAACGATAAAGTTTATAGATGGCATAAGACAAAAGCGCAGCAAAAACTACCAAATACCAATAAGAAATAAACTCATCCAAAAAGATGGAAGCAAGATTTCCTTCTCCTTCATTCTTAAATTCTTGAAAAACGGTCATTGTAGTACGCCTTCCTGAGAAACGGAAATATACACAGTCTATCAGATTTGTAATCAAAAAGAATGTATTAACAATCGTAAATATCCAACGTACACCTTTATAGAAGGAAGGAGTTTCCTTCCAGTGCAAAGGCAGCAAGAACAATAATATAAACAGAGCATTGCTATAAAGGATAGCAGTGGTATCAAAAATAATACCTGCTCCTAAAAGGCTTATTGTATACCCCCAGCTCAAATTACCACTGAAGGTATCCCAGTTTACAAACAGAAACGCCAAACGACATAGTGTATAACACACATAAACGAGCAATAAATTCCAGGCTAATGTTAATACATTGGAAAACAGTTCTTTCTTAATCATTTCTCACCTTTTTATAAATACTGAACGGCAAAAATAACGATAAATTTGGAGAACTTCGTATCTTTGTCCTTTAAACAAAAACAAAGATGAAGAAAAAACAACGTATCACCCTTGGAATCTCTGCCCTCATTTTACTTGTATTAGGTTTTTGGGTTCATTCCCGCTGGCATGTATGGTTTGGAAATCCGGAAGAACCGGCTTATCTTCCACTCAGCACTCCCGGAAGAGTACTGTTGACATTTGGAGACAAAGAAGAGCTTTCACGTAACATCAGCTGGCAATACGATTCTGTAGTTGCCTCTTCATCTTTTGTAGAGTTAATCGACACTTTGGCCAAAGATACTTTGCGGATAGAAGCAAAAGGAGAAGTATTCCAGTCACGTAGCGGCAAAGCTGCCTATTACACAGCCCGTTTACGCTCACTTAAACCAGCCACCTTTTACAGCTACCGGGTAAGTAACGACGGAAAATATTCCCCATGGTATAATTTCCAGACCTACAACCAGACCACCCGTAACGATTACTCCTTCATCTATGTAGGCGACGTGCAAGATACTATAAACGGAAAAGCCAATCAGTATCTGAAAGAAGCATTACAGGCACATCCCAAAACAGAATTTTTTGTCTTTGGAGGTGACCTGACTGAACGCCCTATGGATACATACTGGGCAGAAACATTCTCCGGCCTTGATTCCATCGGACAGCACTATCCTGTTTTAAATGTAACCGGTAATCATGAATACCTGAAATATGCCATCCGCAAACTGGAACGTCGTTTCCCATTGGTATTCTCCTATTTTCAAGACTCCATGGTAGGCGACAACCAAGTGTATACACTCAGATACAACGATTTGCAACTCTTTTTGCTCGACAGTAACCGGGAGTTCTTTTACCTGTGGTCACAAAAGAAATGGCTGGAAAAAGAACTTCAGGCAAGTGATGCACGATGGAAAATTGTGGTATTGCATCACCCGCTATATTCTGTCAAAGGCAAATACAATAATCTGGTACAGAAAACGATTTTCAACTCACTTATCCAAGAATACAATGTGGACCTCGTCTTGCAAGGGCATGAACACGCTTATGCCCGAATGACGCTTCACGATAAGCAAGGCAGTGCTACACCTCCCGTTTACACTGTCAGTCACTGCTCCCCCAAAAGCTATAGAATTACATTCGACCAGCGTTTCGATAAATATGGTATTGAAAGCCGATATTACCAGTATATCCGTATTCACGGAGATACCCTCAGCATGAGCACCTACGAGGTACCTGCCGGCAATTTATACGACTCGTTAGATATTGTAAAATCCGGAGTCAAACCAATGATTATTGATCATGGGAAAAATATTCCTGAGCACTTGAATTTCCAGCCGGGAAACAGCAAAAAAGACCAGGAGTATATGGAACGAATCGAGAAATATAAACATAGAAGCAACTAAAATAAGCCTCAAACAAGACTTACTATGTTCTGCTCACCCCCTCTATCCTGACCCATCCGTCAGGAAGAGCATCAGGAGCAGGACAGTTTGCCCAACGTTCCGGAACAATAACAAGTTTCTCAGGATGAGCATTCAACCAAGCTCCCCACCAGCTGAATGAACTATTGGCCAAGATATTATGATGACATTTACTCATCAAAAACATATCTTGCCAACTATCTTTTCCTCTGTTCCAATCGACAAATACCATCTTTCCTGCAGAAGGAATATTTTCACGAACCCAATCTAAGTCATCAGAGAACACATAAAACACAGCCTGCGGGTATCTCTCCTTGACATACCGTATGGCATTCTCATAATATTCAACCGTGCACAATCCCCCGTATGTAGCTACATTACAAGGCAAATAATAATCTCCTCTTCGAATATGTACAGATACTGCCACTTGTTCCGACATACACTTCAAAGCAACAGACGTTGCAGAATTTAGAGACAAGTGATCAAAGCAAAAAATGCGACGAATGTCATCAGCCACATCCTGAAAATATTTCTCAGACTGCCAGTAACCTACCCAATGAAGGCCATTTCGTTCAAAAAGAGGTGAATATATACTATAATTATACAGCACACGCTCACGTATTTTGTGAGGGAATAAAATATGCTTTAAAATCTTACCCAACAAAGGACAGCCCAGTAAACGAGTCATCCACAGTCCATCTACACATTTTTCTTCTACACCAAATAACGTTTGCAATTCATATCCATTATGCTCTTTTGCTGCCAGTTTATTCTTATACAGAAAAACTTTCTTGCCGCGCTTCTTCAATGCCCAATAAAAAGCAAACTGAAACATTTGGTTCCCCAAACCACCTGAAAGAGTTACTAAATCCATCGCATTTTTTATTGGCAAAAATAAAAAAAGTCAACTTAGTATCCTATAAATACCACCTTGTTATATATCAATATAAGTAAAATTGCCTACTTTTGCATAAGATAATATCTAATCTCTTCAAACATGAAACCTGCATCACGACGTAAGTTCCACTATTTTCTGAGTTCCCTTTTTACCCATAATTTTCATTACGAAGCATCATCAGAACCAATAGATGTAATAATTCCAATTATAAAAAAGGACCTTAAGATACTTCCATATTGTTTGGAAGGAATAAATAAATGTGTAACAAACAAGATAGAAGATATTATTATTGTATCTCCACAAGATGAAGATATACTTAAATTCTGTCACACCCACCACTTAACCTACAAAGATGAAGCAAGCATATTAGGGTTTTCGCCCAAAGACATAAATTATCAGGCTAATGGAGTAGATAGAAGCGGATGGATTTTCCAACAATTATTGAAATTATCTGGGAACATAGGACATACCAACCATTATTTAGTGATTGATGCAGATCATGTGCTATTGTCTCCACATACATTCTTAACTTCTAATCAAAAGGTTATCTTCTATCAAAGTAAAGAATATCATCAACCATATTACAAAATGATGGATAAATTATTAGGACAAGTCAATTTAACTTCCCTGTCATTTGTTGACCATAAAATGTTATTCTCTACCCATGAACTAAAAGTCTTAAAAGATAGAATCCAGGCATACACAGGAAAGAATTGGATTGAAAGTATTTTGTCAAATTTAGACCATCACGAGATGTCTTGTTTTTCTGAGTACGAAACATATGGTTGCACATTCCCTTCTGAAAAAAGAATCTTACTTCCATGGAGAAACAAGAATTTACCTTTTACACACCTAGAGCCATATAATACTCTCGTAAAAAGATATGGGAAATCCCATCGAGCCGTTACCTTCCCTGACTATAAAAAAGAATAACGGTCAATCCATATACTGGTCAATACCCAATACAGCCTTCTTCTTGCCTGAAGCAATTGTCTGGTTCAGCATGTTTCGATTCTTATCAGCCCGATCCATCGGCTTCTCCGGATGATACAAATGTATCGCACAGGCAAGAAGCTTTGCATTCTTTCTATGAAGCCCTATATTATAGAAGCGTTGTACAAGCTCAGAATCTTCATAACCCCAGCCCTCAAAGTTCTCCTCAAATCCATTAACCTGAATGAAATCACTCTTCCAAAAAGCAATATGACAACTTCTTGCATGCGACAAACCTGTTTTCCCTTTTATTAAATGATGCATAAAGGGTATACGCATTAAAACCAAGCGACGTCCTAAACCTTTCGACCAGAAATGAATAGCCTCATCTTTTGTCCGGCATCTCTCTTCTGTAGCATTTTTGCTCAATCTAGCACGGCTGCCTGTTACAAATTGCCCCACTTTCATCAATGAATGATGATCTCGTATAAAAGAAGGCGTTACGACTATGTCTCCGTCAATCAATACAATATAACTGCCTGTTACTTTAGAAATAGCAAGATTCCGGGATTTTGCTACACGAAATCCTTCATCAGGAATCCAAGAATGTATTAACGGAACCGGCATAATCTTCCTATACCTGTCAATCAATTGACGAGTTTCTTCTCCCGACCCGTCATCAGCAATAATTACCTCCAAAGGAAAAACATGCTGTCTCAATACACTCTTCAACACAAGTTCCAAAAAGGCAGGACTATTGTATGTTGTAATTACCAAAGATATTTCCGGAGCTATCTTTATCATATATCTAGAAACGATTTATTTTCATCCACAAAAATAAGAAATAAATAGATTAAAAAAGATTTGTTTATTATTTTTGCAAACAAACAAAGCACCATGGTACACAAAATATTAGTCATTCGTTTCCGCCGTATCGGAGATTCAGTTCTTGCTACTGCATTATGCCGTAGCTTGAAAGAAAGTTTTCCTCAAGCTGAAATTCATTTTATTATTAATGAAAATATTTCGCCTCTTTATCTGAATCATCCAGACATAGATAAGGTCATTACTTTTTCCGATAAAGAGAATCATGGTTTCAACTACATTAAAAAGGTATGGAACATAGTGCATGAGACTGACTATGATGTAATCATCGACATGCGATCTACTATCAAAACTTTACCTTTTTCCTTATTTTCACTACACACAAAATATAGAATTGGCCGTTATAAAAAATATAACGCCCTTCTACATAACTACAGAATAAAAGATTTGCCTGAAGATGACCGGGTAGAAAATAATCTGAGACTCATGTCTCCTTTATCAAAAGAAGGAGAACTGAAGCTAAATACAAATTTCAGATTATACGTCACCAACGAAGAAAAAGCAAAATACAGACAATATATGGAAGCACAAGGAATTGACTTTAAAAAGCCAGTCATTCTTTGTGCTGTAACCGCAAGACTCGCTTATAAAGTCTGGCCGTATGACCGCATGACCAGAATTCTGCAAAATATTATTCAGGAATTTGACGCCCAGCTTGTATTCAACTATGCTGGAGATGCAGAGACAAAAGCAGCCCAAGATATTTGGGAAAAGCTGGGCAAAGACCCACATATTTTTCTTAATATACAAGCCAATGGCTTACGTGAATTATGTGCCTTGACATGCAATTCAACTTTCTTCTTTGGAAACGAAGGAGGACCACGCCATATAGCTCAGGCTTTTGAAATACCTTCTTTTGCCATTTATCCTCCTAATATATCCAAACAATTCTGGCTTCCCGGTAACGATCCACGTTTCAAAGGTATTTCTCCTGATGACTACATGCCTGAAGAACAACAAAAAGGTATGGAATATGCCACACGATTTGATTTGATTCCAGAGTCGGATGTATGGACACAATTGAACGAAATGCTTAAACAATATTTACACGCGGCCACATAATATTTTCTATTTAAATCATTTATAACACCGATTTAAAATACCAAGATGAAAATAGTGATTAATCCACAATATAAAAACTTAAGCCATTTTGTACACGAACTTCCTCAGAACTTTGACAATATAGGAAAAGTTCTGCATCAAGGAAGAAATCAAGTCAAAGCCTTTCAAGTGGAGGGATACAATATTGTTGTAAAACGATATAAACGTCCGAATCTTATTCAAAGAGTTATTTACACTTTTTTTCGTCCTTCCAAGGCATGCCGTGCATATAACTTTGCCTTTCAGATACAGAATCTAGGCATAAATACCCCGGAGGCTATAGCATACATTGAAATCAACCGACACGGTCTCTTTTCTGACAGCTATTTCGTTTCATTACAATGTGAAGATGCCCCCCTCTTTCCCATATTAGTAAATACTCCTTTATATGACAAAAAGCTGGCCAGAAATCTGGCACTACATATAGTAGAGCTTCACAAAAGAGGCTTCTTTCATGGAGATCTGAATCTTGCCAACATACTTTACCGGGAGGACAATGACAGCACTTATTTTACATTTATCGATACGAACCGCTCTCATTTTATAAAACAGCCTTCACAAAAGACCTGCCTCAAAAATCTAATGAGAGTTACCCATCGTACCGACTTATTAAGAGATATAGTACAAACCTATGCCCAGCAAAGAGGATGGAATGCAAATCTCTGTTGTGAAGAGGTAGAAGCCATGCTGCATCATTTTGAACGAAAACGTGCACGCAAATATCAAATAAAAAAAGTTCTTAATCTTACCCGATAAGTATGTATCAAGTAAAAGTCATCATACCAATATATCGTTTAAACTTGTCTCCAATGGAACAGGCTTCCATTTTGCAGACCCTACAAGTATTAAGGGAACACCCTATTCTCATTCTTCATCCTGAAAATCTGAATATTCCCGACAATATGTTTCCTCCTTATGTCGCAAAACTAGCTGTCAGTGAAGACTGGCTAGGAACTCGTAACGGCATAGCAGGATATAACAGTATGATGATGTCGCATGAGTTCTATCAACTCTTTTCTGACACAGAGTATATTTTAATTTGCCACACCGATGCCTGGATTTTCCGCGATGAACTAACTCATTGGTGTAAGCAAAATTACGATTGTATTGCTGCCCCATGGATTGAACGGCCTATATACAGGTTACCTATCATCAAACAATACATGAAATGGCTCAAAGCACATAAAGAACAGAACGGAAAATTCTGCCGGCAAACGTTGTATGGAAAGGTAGGCAACGGAGGACTTTCACTCAGACGAGTAGAGGCCTTTAAAGAAGCTTGTATCACTTATCGGAAAGAAATAGAAACATACAATAGTCATCGTGAACACTGCTTTAATGAAGACGTGTTTTGGGCGACTGTCCCTGAAAATTTCCGCTATCCTACAGAAAACACTGCATTACAGTTTTCTTTTGACCGTCATCCGGCTTATTGCCTTAAACGAAACAACGGACAATTGCCATTTGGCTGTCATAGCTGGAATAAGCCACGCATGTATGCTTTTTGGAAGCACATCATTAACTGGGAAGAAGTATTAAACACAAAGAAATAATTCACTATGAAGATATTCAAATATGCTAAAAACTACCTCCTTTCGTACTACTACCTTTTACGCGAGAAGTGTAGTCCTTCTTCCATAAAAAGCGGTAAAGAAGTTCCTATTATCATCAATAATTTTAATCGGCTCACCACACTGCGTTTATTGATAGAAGCATTGCACAAACGAGGATATGACAATATTTACATTATAGATAATGCCTCTACTTATCCTCCTTTACTTGAATATTATGACCAATGTCCCTATACAGTCTTCAGGCTTACCGAGAATTTGGGCTTTAAAGCCTTATGGAAATCCCATCTGGACAAAAAATTCTGTAATGATTATTTTATCTACACAGACTCAGACGTAGTACCTGCTGATTTTTGTCCCGCAGATTTTGTGGACTATTTTCTCCAAGAACTTAAAAAACGTCCACTGGCACGTAAGATCGGTTTTTCTTTAAGAATAGACAATCTACCGGACTGTTATGACCACAAACAGGAAGTAATAGAAAAAGAAACAATATACTATTCTCGCCTAGAAGAAGAAAAACTATACCGAGCCCCCATTGACACGACTTTTGCCTTATATCGTCCCCGAGTTGGCCTAAGCAGAAGCAGGTATGTCGAGGCCTATCGTACAGCCTATCCATATCAAGCAGAACATTTACCTTGGTATACCAACTCAGCACAGCCATCGGAAGAAGAACTATACTACATCAAGCATTGCAGTAAAGTAACGGAATGGACAGCCAAAGCCCAACAGCAAAAAGGTATATAATCTCAATACCCACAAAAGAAAGAATTTATTTTGCTGAAAGCTTTTCCCAATCCTCCTTCGTCCGCTTCCAGCGGTTATGACTCCACAACCAATAAGCAGGCTCCCGCTGAATCATTTCTTCCAGCATACGGGCATACATATCTGTAAGCTGATAATCGGGTAACTCTTGAGGATGTACTGTCATTCGTTTCAGTTCACAATGATAGTACCCTCTTTTTATCCGTTTTACATCTGTAAAATATACCACAGCCCCTACCTGCTTGGCAATTTGTTCCGTGCCGATGAAGATAGGAGTCTCACGATGTAGGAAAGGCACCCAATGATGAATACTGTTCCACTTTGGTGACTGATCGGCAATAAAGCCTACAAACGTTTTCTGATGCTCCCGTTTTAATGTAATAATACGCCGCAAGGTTTCTCGCATGGGAATACACTCCCCACCAAACTGGTTACGCAAGCGTAAAAATAACTTATCAAAATTTTTATTGTAAAGAGGATGATAGATTTGAGTACACAATATATCATTACCTGTCCAATAAGCCATTGAGGCTATCCACTCCCAGTTACAGTAATGCCCTAAGTACATAAAGCCAAAATTGACATTGTTTTTCTCCAAATCGGCTTTCATATCTTCTACCCCACTGAATGTCATCCGACGCATAATCTGTTTTTTCGACATGGAAAACAGCTTAATGGTTTCCACCATATAATCACAAAAGAAATGATAGAATTTCTTTTCAATGCGTATTATTTCTTCCTGACTTTTCTCCGGAAATGAACCCACTAAATTCTTACGGACAATGTTTCGCCGATAACGAACTCCATAATATAAAGGGATATACAGAAGATCAGAAAAAAAATAAAGTACTCGCAATGGCAACAGTGACAATAAATACCACAACGCAAAAACCAGATAATATGCAAATTTCATGGAATCTCTTTTTATAAAACACTGCAAAACTACAAAATTCCTGCTTTTTCAGAAGGTTTATCAAGTTAAACTTGCAGATTTACATTATCTTTGCCTATTATTTCAAACACTCAACTACCATGATGAAAGAATTCTTTCAACTGATGCGGCGCTTTGTAGCACCGTACAAAAAGTTCTTGGGATGGTCAATACTTCTGAACGTATTGTCCGCTGTTTTCAATATTTTTTCTTTCTCACTATTGATTCCGATATTAAATATCTTGTTCAAGACCGGAGAGAACAGAAGTGTATATCAGCTGATGGAATGGGGAAGCGCTGATTTCAAAGAGGTAGCTACTAACAATTTCTACTATTATACCACACAACTGATTGATAGTTTTGGCCCTGCTACTACCTTACTTTTTCTCGGATTGTTCCTCGCAGGAATGACTTTGCTCAAAACAGCCTGCTATTTTGGTTCATCGGCCATTATGATTCCTCTACGAACTGGAGTAGTAAGGGACATTCGTATTTTAGTCTACAAAAAAGTAGTATCACTTCCTTTGGGATTCTTTTCAGAAGAACGTAAAGGCGACATCATTGCCCGCATGAGTGGAGATGTGAACGAAGTAGAAACCTCTATCACCAGTTCACTGGACATGCTGTTGAAGAATCCGATTTTAATCATTTCTTATTTTGCAACTCTCATTGCCACCAGCTGGCAGTTGACCTTATTTACCATCCTTGTACTGCCTACCATGGGATGGGTCATGGGAAAAGTGGGACGCGCCCTAAAACGCCAGTCTTTAGATGCACAAAACCGCTGGAGCGACACCATGTCACAGCTGGAAGAAACCTTGGGAGGATTACGCATCATCAAGGCATTCATTGCAGAAAAGAAAATGACGGCACGGTTTGAGAAATGTTGCAATGACTATCGTGATGCGGTAAACAAGGTCGCTATCCGCCAGTCATCTGCACACCCTATGAGTGAGTTTTTAGGTACATTGCTTATTGTAGCTGTGCTTTGGTTCGGAGGTTCTCTAATTTTATCGAACCACTCCTCTATCAATGCGTCTACCTTTATATTCTACATGGTCATTCTATATAGTGTTATCAATCCGCTCAAGGAATTTTCCAAGGCAAGCTATAACATTCCGAGAGGATTAGCCTCTATGGAACGTATTGACAAGATTCTGAAAGCAGAAAATACCATTCAGGACCCTGTACACCCACAGCCTTTGAAGGAAGTAAAAGAAAAGATTGAATTTAAAGATATTTCTTTCAGCTATGATCAAAAGAAAGAAATTCTGAAACATATCAACCTGACAGTAGAAAAAGGCAAGACCGTGGCTCTGGTAGGCCAGTCCGGTTCCGGCAAATCCACATTAGTAGATTTGCTTCCACGTTATCACGACGTACAGCAGGGAGAAATCACCATCGACGGAACCAACATCAAGGAAGTAGCCATTCACGACCTGCGCAGTTTGATTGGGAATGTCAACCAGGAAGCTATTTTGTTTAATGATACTTTCTTCAACAACATCGCTTTTGGAGTGGAAGGAGCAACCATGGAACAGGTCGTTGAAGCAGCCAAGATTGCCAATGCACACGATTTCATCATGGAAAAGCCAGAGGGATACAATACCAATATCGGCGACCGCGGAAGCAAACTTTCCGGCGGACAACGTCAGCGTATCAGCATTGCACGGGCTATCTTGAAGAATCCTCCGATTCTGATTCTGGACGAAGCGACTTCTGCCCTTGATACGGAATCTGAACGTCTGGTACAAGAGGCATTGGAAAGACTCATGAAAACCCGTACCACAATTGCTATTGCCCACCGGTTATCTACGATTAAAAATGCAGATGAGATATGCGTACTCTATGAAGGTGAAATTGTAGAACGAGGCACGCACGATGAACTGATTCAGAAAAACGGATACTACAAACGACTCCATGATATGCAGTCACTATAAACAATAAAAAAGTGGAGAGTCACAAAAGACTCTCCACTTTTTCTATAATCTGATTGGGAGTAATCTGCCTTAAGCAAGCATAATCACCTCGTATACATGGCTTGTTTCCAAAAATAGAGCAAGGGCGACAAGGCAAACTTATCTGTACCGCATTCTTTTCACTCTGTCCCCATCCCATAAATCCTGCATAAGGATGTGTCGCTCCCCATACAGAAACGACCGAAGTCCCTACTAACGATGCCAAATGCATATTCCCGGAGTCCATTGCAAGCATCACATCCAGATGACTCATTAACGCTAATTCTTCTGCCATCTTTAATTTGCCAGCTACGGATACCACTCGTGGATAGGCTTGTTGCCATTGTTCTAATTGTGCCACTTCTTTCTTGCCTCCGCCAAAAAGAAACAGCTTTACATTTTCCCTACTGGAAAGAGAACGTACAACCTGCTCTTGAAGTTCGATAGGATACACCTTTCCCTGATGAGCAGCAAACGGAGCTACTCCAATCCATTTATCATGTACTTCCTTATACCCCACAACCGAGCGTATATTTTCGATATTTCCCTTTTCATTCCCAAAAATAGAATGAAAAGAAAGAGGAAATGAAAATCCTAATTGTTTAAACACCAGTGCATAGCGTTCAAAAGAAGTAGTTTGTGGAGTCAAAACTTTATTTTCAACAGACGTCAGTTTCTTTCTTTTACCTCTCTCTTTATCTATGTACGCCACTTTCACTCCACTGAGTTTAAAGCAAAAAGAAAGGAAACGACTACGTAATACTCCATGCAAATCGGCTACAAAGTCAAACTGTTCATGCTTGAGAAGAGAAAACAGGCGAAACAATCCTTTGATTCCGGCATATTCTTTTTTCACATCCACACCCCGAAACGAGACATTGGATGGAACCTGCGTAAACAATGCAGCCATATTAGGGCGACTTAACACCACAACCTGATGCTGAGGAAAAGAGTTCGCAAAAGAACAAAGCACTGGGACTGTCATTGCCACATCTCCCAGTGCCGAAAAACGAATGACCAGAATCTTTGCCATAATCAAAAAAGAGTCTGATTATTTCTTTCCGTATAATACCGGATTTAATGCCGGATCATTGTACATCTTCATCTGTTTGTACACTTTCATATACTTACGTCCAGCTTCAATGTCTGCAATCAGCTGGTCAATAGCCAATGACAAATCTTTTTGTTGCTCCAACAACACTGCAAGTTTTGCTTCACATTGTTTATGATGAGCTTCATCTGTATCTGTACGTTCCACTTCCTTACGCATGTGATAAATCTTCAAAGCCAAGATAGACAGGCGGTCAATAGCCCATGCCGGACTTTCCGTATTAATTGTGGCTTCAGAAGAAGGAGTAATATCTTTATATTTATCCAGGAAGTAGCTGTCAATCAATTCCACCAAGTCAGTACGATCCTGATTAGACTTGTCAATTCTGCGCTTTAACACCAATGCTTCTGCCGGATCGATATGAGGATCACGAATAATATCCTCAAAATGCCATTGCACAGTGTCAATCCAGTTTTTCAGGTACAAATAATATTCAATACTCTTCAACGGATATGGATTATTAATAGGAGCATCCACGTTATCCGTCTTATGATAATCATTGATAGCCTGCTCGAAAATAGGACGACATAATTCTGTAAAAGTCATAACAACAAATTTTAAACAGTGAATAATGAAAAACAAAAATAATGATTGTTTCACAAATAAACAACTGATAGTCTTTCAAAATTTACATACACTCAGTCAGGGAAAATGCTAACTTTGCAACCCAATAATTTGGACAAAGATGAAAGTAATCGTAGACAACAAAATACCTTACATCCGCGAAGTCATCGAACAACTGGCGGATGAAGTGGTCTATCTGCCCGGAAAGGCCTTCACACCGGAAGTTGTTAAAAACGCAGATGCCCTGATTATCCGCACACGGACAATCTGTAACCGGGAATTGCTGGAAGGAAGTAACGTACGGTTTATCGGGACCGCCACCATCGGTTTCGACCATATTGATACAGCATATTGCCAGCAAGCCGGGATTACCTGGAGCAACTGCCCCGGATGTAATGCGGGGGCTGTAGAACAATATCTTCACGCCGTGGTTCTGCTCCTTCAAAAAGAAAAGGGAATCAACCTCCAAGAATCTTGTTTGGGTATCATTGGTGTAGGGCATGTAGGAGAACGTATCCGACAGATGGCACAACGCATCGGATTGAAGGTGCTGCTGAATGACCCTCCCCGGGCAGATCAAGGAGAAGAAGGCTTCTGTTCATTAGACGCACTGGCCGAACAATGTAACATTCTGACCTTTCATACCCCCCTCATCCGGGAAGGAAAATATAAGACCTACCATCTGGCCGACAGTACTTTCTTTCAAAAGTTACAGCAAGCCCCTTACCTCATCAATACCTCACGTGGAGAAGTCGTAGATACAGAAGCGCTGCTCACAGCTATGAATAAAGGTCTTGTAAAGGGTGCCGTCATTGACGTATGGGAAAACGAACCGCACATCAGTCAGGAGTTGCTCGACAAGGTATTTATCGGCACACCTCACATTGCCGGTTATTCAGCCGACGGAAAAGCCAATGCTACCCGCATGGTACTGGAAGCATTTTGCCGTTTCTTCCATAAACGGGCTGATTTTCATATTGCCCTCCCTGACAATCCGAATCAAACCTTATCGCAGGACGAGAATGTGAGGGTACTTCAATTGTATAACCCACACAAGGACTGCGAAGAATTGCGTGCACACCCGGAGCTGTTTGAACAACTGCGCGGCGACTATCATTTACGAAGGGAATAAGGCATAAAAAAAACAAGTTTACGTGCACAGAATGTATAAAAATGTGCAAAGGAAAAGCATTTATTTGCCTGAATATTTGCTTAGAATCAGAAATATTTATTCCTTTGCAGCGAAAAATCAATAAATTACATTATTTATAAACTTAAAAAACTTAGAATTATGTCTGAAATCGCATCAAAAGTACAGAAAATTATCGTAGATAAATTGGGCGTAGAAGAATCAGAAGTAGTTGCAACTGCTAGCTTCACTAACGACCTGGGTGCTGACTCTTTGGATACTGTAGAATTGATCATGGAATTCGAAAAAGAATTCGGAATCTCTATTCCAGACGATCAGGCAGAAAAGATCCAGACTGTAGGTGACGCTATCTCTTACATCGAAGCTAACGCAAAATAATTTAATTCTACCTTTATGGAATTAAAAAGAGTAGTAGTAACAGGTCTTGGTGCGTTGACTCCAGTAGGTAACACTGTTCCGGAATTCTGGAACAACCTCCTGAACGGCGTCAGCGGAGCAGGACCTATTACTCATTTTGATGCGTCAAAATTTAAGACTCAGTTCGCTTGCGAAGTGAAGAACTTCAACGCTGCTGACCATATTGACCGTAAGGAAGCCCGTAAGATGGACCTTTACACTCAGTATGCCGTAGTTGCAGCTAAAGAAGCGGTAACTGATGCCGGTATCGACGTAGAAAAAGAAGATTTGAACAAAGTCGGAGTGATTCTCGGTGTCGGAATCGGAGGTATTCACACTTTCGAAGAAGAAGTCGCAGGTTACGAAAAGACTAAAAACGACCTCGGACCGAAATTCAATCCGTTCTTTATTCCGAAAATGATTGCAGATATTGCATCCGGACAGATTTCTATCATGTACGGCTTCCACGGACCTAACTTCACCACTACTTCTGCATGTGCGTCTTCTTCTAACGCTATAGCTGATGCATTCAACTATATCCGTTTGGGAAAAGCCAACATCATTGTAACAGGTGGAGCCGAAGCAGCTATCTTCCCAGCAGGAGTAGGCGGCTTCAATGCCATGCATGCACTGTCTACACGCAATGACGACCCTGCACGTGCTTCACGTCCGTTCAGTGCCAGCCGCGATGGTTTCGTAATGGGCGAAGGTGCCGGATGTTTGATTCTTGAAGAACTGGAACACGCTAAAGCGCGTGGTGCGAAGATATACGCAGAATTGGCCGGTACAGGTGCATCTGGCGACGCTTACCATTTAACAGCCTCTCATCCTGAAGGCCTGGGTGCGAAACTGGTTATGCAGAGCGCTCTGGAAGATGCCGGAATGAAACCGGAAGATATCGACTATATCAACGTACACGGAACTTCTACTCCGGTAGGCGACGTTTCTGAAGTAAAAGCCATCAAGGATTTGTTTGGCGAACATGCTTACAAACTGAACATCAGTTCTACCAAGTCTATGACTGGACACTTGTTGGGTGCAACCGGAGGTGTAGAAGCCATTGCTTGCGTACTGTCTGTAAAAAATGACATTGTACCTCCGACAATCAACCACGAAGAAGGTGACAACGATGAAAACATCGACTACAACCTGAACTTCACTTTCAATAAGGCACAGCAGCGTACTGTACGTGCTGCATTGAGCAACACATTCGGATTTGGTGGTCACAATGCATGTGTAATCATTAAAAAATACACTGAATAAACTGTGTTTAGCAATATACTAGATGAGATAAGACTTCTTTTTCGAAAGGATAAGGAGTCTTATCTTTGTTTTTATAAGATACTGGGATTTTATCCGCGAAACATCGAAATCTACCAGCAGGCCCTCCTACACAAATCGTCTTCGGTAAAAACTAAAGGCAGACTGTTGAACAATGAACGCCTGGAGTTCTTAGGAGATGCCATACTGGATGCAGTAGTGGCCGACATTGTGTACAAACGGTTTGAGGGGAAAAGAGAGGGATTTCTGACCAATACACGCTCTAAAATCGTACAACGAGAAACATTGAACCAGATTGCCGTAAAAATCGGACTGGACAAACTGATAAAATACACCACACGGCAGTCGTCACACAACAGCTATATGTGTGGAAATGCCTTTGAAGCGCTTGTGGGAGCCATTTATCTGGACCGTGGGTACGCCACCTGCAAGTTCTTCATGGAAGAACGTATTATCAAGCCCTACCTGAATCTGGAGAAGCTGTCGCGGAAGGAAGTCAACTTCAAGTCGAAACTGATTGAATGGGGACAGAAAAACAAGTTCCTCATTGAATTTAACCTGCTGGAGCAGACGGTCGACGAGCAACAGAATCCGGTCTTTGAAACACAGGTCGTGGTAGAACAGGTTCCCGCTGGGCAAGGTAAAGGATATTCCAAGAAAGAATCACAGCAGGAAGCTGCTCATGAAACCCTGAACAAAATCAAGAATGACCCGCAGTTCATTGACGCGATTTTTGCAGAAAAAGCCGCACGAGAACAAGCTGCTGCAGAGGAGAATCCGACTTCAACCGACGCAACCGATGCATTGACTGCGGAAGCAGATACTCTTTCCGCACAAGCAGACGAGCAGAACCCGGAATCTTTTGATACGGAAGTGAAAGAAGAAACTACTGTTACTGAGAAATACGATGACGTGGAACGGATTATTGCCGAAGCAGAAGAAGCGGCATTCCAGCTTACAGAAGAGACAGAAACAGACAGTGAAGAAACAAAAATTACTACGTAGTAATCGCTTGACTACCCCGTAGTAACTTCTAAATTACCTTATAGTAAATCCTCAACTACCCCGTAGTAATAGTTGAGGATTTTTTGTATGCCTTTGCTTGCTCCTTCCCAAAAACTCTTCAAGGAAGAAAGCTCTACATTTACCGTTCCTTTACAATGGAAGTCAGCGGGTGGCGATTGCCTTTAATATCGGTCAGGAAGGCTTTTGCCGAACCAAAGTTCAGGTACATATCCAGGCGTACCGGCAAGTGGTTACGGTCGTCTGTAATATAGAAGGTAATGACTTCTTTTTCCTTCTTTTCTTCTCCCACATACTCTACGAGCGAGAATACCAGACAACGATACGTCACCCCATTTTCAGCCTTATAATTCTCCTTACGGCGATAAATTAAAGTCTGTTTCTCCACTGCCCTTCCGGTAGCCATAGAGAAAAGAATCTTCTGCCCGGGCTTGTACTCTGTGGGGTCATACGAACGGGCCTGCAAGAGGATACTCAGCATATCGTACACACACACCGGCATCTCGTCATGATGTTTGTCCGTATTACCGCGTAAGGTGCGTTGCTGGTCGACGATGCACTTTCCGTTCTGGTAGCTGAATTTCACTTCATCTACCGTGTAGCGTTTTCCTTCCTCCGCTCCCTTTCGGAAATACAGAGGAACCAGATCCTGCGAAGTGATGCAGGTCAGCGTGTCACGCATCTTGAAGAAGAAGTCAATCTTCTTGTTGGTGTACGACTGCAAGTCCGTTTTCAAACATGGGCGACCGTTATAAGTCGTCTCGTTTACCGTCATCTTTGCCCATCCGGCATTAATCCAGACGAATTTCCAGTTAAACTTCAGCTCATAAGAGAGTGTTTCACCTGGCTTGATTGCATCATTCACTGCACCACATTGTGCGCTGGCTGCCATCCCTCCTACCAGAAGGAAAAGGCAAAGAATCAGTTTCCTTATCATGTTCTTCCTAGTTTACGAGCCCGCTCCTTGTTGCGGTCTTTGATTTTCTTGGCCTCATCAGGCTTTTGTTTCTTTATCTCGTCCAACTTCTGTTTGTCAAGCGGCACAGCGTGTATGTCCCACGTTTCTTCAAACTCAAAGTTGGCTTTCATTTCCCATACTTTCGGGAAGTAGTACACTTCTTCCGGCTGGCGTTTCTCTTCGTAGTTACCGGTATCCCACACCCCGTTGTTATTGTCATCATTGAACAGACGGATGTAATATTTCGTACTGGGCTGCAAGAAATAGAAATCGCACGTATTCTTGTCCGTCACCGGCTGCTGCCGCACTACTCCGTCACTGCTGTTCAGCAACTGTACTATGGCATGAGGTCCTGCCCCTACGATATTCAGATACAGCGTACCATAATCTTCAAGGGTCTTCACCTTCAACTGGTTTTCCACCTTGTTGGTATAAAGTCCGTAAATACCCTTGATACCCAACGAGTCTATCTTGAGCTGATATTCCTGTCCGGGTTGCCAGTCGGCCAGAATCTGATACTGACGGGGAACTACGGAGTCTGCCATCAGAATAAACGGTATATCCTCCCACAGCGAGTCTACCTTGACAGCCATGTGAATGGCCGCCGTGTCAATATGTTCCACCGGCTCCTCAAATTTCAGCACGATGTTCCGGTTCAAATCCAGACTGGAAGGTGCATCCACCGACATCGCAAAGAATTTCGGTTCCACCTTCAGTGTATCACCTTTCTTTGCACGTTTTTTCCGCTCTTTCTCTTCCTTCTTCATGGCTTCTTCGGCCAAGGCCATACGTCGTTTCTTGTCAATCTTGTTCACCATACGCAAGGTATCGGTCTTCGGCACAAGCTGTCCCAACGTGTCCGTAGCCAGATAGTCCATCTGGAAGGTCAGCGTATCACGTTCGCACATCACGGTATCCTTAATCCAGTAACGAATGGTATCGTTACGCGGATTACTTTCGATGATAAATGCATCCTTCTCATCAAAATCCAATCCCTTGATGGTAGGAAGCGTATCCGCTTTGGCACTGAAATACAAAGAAAAACGGTTCAACTGTTCACGCTCGCTCTTCACCAGATACTGCATCGGATTCTCTTCCTTGAACGAACGCAGAATCAGGTTATCAGGCAAGAAACGTGTATAATGCACCTCGTAAATCGTATCATAAGCCAGTGTATCCAACTCATTCCATACGGTATCCTGACGTACATCCGGACGCATGTCGGGCACCACCAACGAATCCAAGAAAGCAACGGCCTCTGTCTTCGAATCAAACAAATAGTTCTGATTACCGTCCATCAAGGCATAAATGCGGTATTTCCCCGGGGCAACCCCGCGAATGGTAAAATGCCCGCGGCTGTCAGTGCGTGAAATACGGTCGAACGGAAGCTTCACGAATGCACTGTCTTCCAAATTCTTATGAAGCCCTACCTGAATACCCTTTACCGGTTCCAGGTTGTCAGCCGACAGCACCGTCCCCGATACCTCCATCGTATCAATATGCTCGCCCGTAGAGAAAGCGTATGCAAAGTTTCCCAACGGGTTATCTTCGTTGTTGTCCACAATGGCATCACCAAAATCTATCGTATAAGTGGTATTTTCACGAAGGGTATCGAAAAATTCCACCAGGACCCGATGACCGCTCACCTTCACTTCGGGCGCCTCATTCTGAGGAGGCGAAATAATCACCTTCTCCGATGCCTTGTCCAGCTTGATGTATTCATCGAATTCAATGGAGATTTTCTTGCGCTTGTTGTTCGTGGCATTGGGTTCCGGCGTAGCACGCACAAACTTAGGCGGTGTTTCATCATACGGTCCCCCGTCGGGCATCCCCGTGCTCGCGCATGCATAAAACCCGATAATGACCAGCAACAAAGCAATATATTTAGGTATAGGTTTCATCTATATAGTTTAGTTATTCAGTTTCAACATTTCTTCAATATAGTCACGGCTGTTGCTCAAGCGAGGCACTTTGTGCTGGCCACCCAGCTTTCCTTTCTGTTTCAACCAGTCGTGGAACAGGCCTTCACGAGCCTTGATTACTTCCAGACGCTGCAAGGTAATATCTTTATGCCGTTTAGCCTCATAATCTGAGTTTATTTCCTGCAACGCAGTATCCAGCACCTGGGCAAACCTCTCCAGTGAATCCGGCATCACACTGAATTCTATCAGCCACTGGTGACGGCATTTGGCATTGGCATCCATAAAGACAGGAGCTGCCGTATATTCCAGTACCTGTGCACCGGTTTCCTTGCAGGCTCTTTCCAGTCCTTTTTCTGCATTATCTACCATCAGTTCCTCACCGAAAGCATTGATAAAGTGCTTGGTACGACCGGAGATAATAAACTTGTATGGGTCTTTCTGTGTGAATTTCACCGTATCCCCAATGATATATCTCCACAAACCGCAGGAGGTACTGATTACTACCGCATAGTTACGTCCTACTTCCACGCCCCACAAAGGTACAATCGTAGGATTCGGCTTATCGATTTCCTCCAAAGGAATAAACTCATAGAACACGTCATAGTCAATCATTAGCAACATGGCCGGATCGTGCAAATCGCTTTGCAGGCCAAAGAAGCCTTCACTGGCATTATACGTTTCCATGTAATGCATCTTGTCTGTCGGAATAAGCTGCTTGTACTGTTCACGATAAGGTGTGAAGCATACTCCTCCATGGAAGAAGACCTCCAGATTAGGCCATACCTCATTCAAATGTTTGGCTCCCGTTTTTTCCAGTACGCGGTTCAACACGGCCAGCATCCAGGAAGGAACTCCCGAGATGTTGGTCACATTCTGATGAATCGTGGTACTGGCAATACGTTCTACCTTCTCTTCAAACTCACTCAACAGGGCAATCTTTTTCTTCGGCACCCGAATCAGGTTCACCAGCGGACTGATATTCTGAATCAGGATGGCCGACAAATCGCCCACCAAGCTATCCTTCACGTTATAGTTCGGACTATGGCTTCCTCCCAATATCAAGCCCTTTCCCGAAAAGAAACGGCTTTCAGGATTTTCACGGAGGTACAATGCAACCGCATCTATTCCTCCTCGATAATGAATCTCCTTCAATCCGTCGGGACTGACAGGAATAAACTTACTTTTATCATTAGTGGTTCCAGATGATTTGGCATACCAGATGACCTTCCCTGGCCAAAGCACATTTCTTTCACCGTGACGCATACGGTCCACATATCCCTTCACATCCTCGTACGTCTGTATCGGAACACGCTGAAAATCCGTATAATCCTGGATATGATTATAATCATACCGCATACCCCACTCTGTAGCGGAAGCTTTATGTATCAGTTTTCGGAATACACGAGCCTGAATTTCTTCGGCCTTTGTCCCATAAAGGTCGATTTCCTTCTGTCGGGGGACAAATATTTTTCCTATTAACTTGGTTGAATTCATTGGTTTCTAAATTTCAAATCCTTATATGTGATAGATGCAAAGGTAGATTTTTTCTGACTAAATCAGCAGAGAGGAACATTATTTTTTCCTGCATCATGACAAATATACAGTTTTTTCTTACCTTTACCACACAATCTATTAATACAGCAAAACATGAAGATAGGAATCTTGACTTCAGGAGGCGACTGTCCGGGAATCAATGCCACCATTCGAGGGGTATGCAAGACAGCCATCAACCATTACGGGATGGAGGTTTATGGAATCCATAGTGGGTTTCGGGGACTGCTGGACAATGACATTGTTCCACTGGACGAAAGCTCACTGACAGGACTTCTGAACCTGGGAGGAACCATCCTTGGTACTTCACGCGAAAAACCGTTCAAAAGAAAAGCGGGTGCCGTATCGGAAAACAAACCTGCCATCATGCTTCAGACCATCCGCGAGCGCGGCCTGGACTGCATCGTGTGTATCGGAGGAAACGGTACGCAGAAAACAGCTGCGAAACTGGCCGAAGCGGGAGTAAATGTGGTAAGCATTCCCAAAACCATCGACAATGACGTGTGGGGAACCGATGTTTCTTTTGGTTTCGATTCGGCCGTAACAATAGCCACCGACGCTATTGACCGCCTGCATTCCACTGCCAGTGCCCACCAGCGTGTCATGGTCATTGAAGTCATGGGCCACAAGGCTGGATGGATTGCCCTTCACTCCGGTATGGCGGGAGGAGGCGATATTATTCTGCTTCCTGAAATTCCTTTCGACATTCATCGTATCGGTGACGCCATCATCAACCGACTGAAGAAAGGAAAGCCCTACTCTATTGTAGTAGTAGCAGAAGGAATTCCTACAATCGGAGGTAAAAAAGCTGCGCAATACATTGCCGAGGAAATAGAATACGAAACAGGATTCGAAACCCGCGAAACTGTATTGGGATACATTCAGCGTGGAGGAAGTCCTACAGCCTACGACCGCAACCTGGCCACCCGCATGGGAGGACATGCTACCGAACTGATAGCCCAAGGTATGTTTGGCCGGATGGTAGCACTGAAAGGCAATACCATCGAGTCTGTTCCACTGAGTGAAGTGGCCGGCAAGTTGAAACTAGTTACGGAAGACCATGACCTGATTGTGCAGGGCCGCCGCATGGGTATTTGCTTCGGATAAATATACATTTTATACACATAAAATCATCCCCAAAAACGCACTTGCGTTTCAACTAAAACGTCCTTGTGTTTGAAGTAAAACGCACTTGCGTTTGAAGTGAAATGCACTTGCGTTTCATATCAAATGCACTTGCGTTTCATATCAAATGCACTTGCGTTTTGAAAAGGGCCAAAAAGCACTGAAAAAAGGGGATACCAACCCAGTTGATACCCCCTCATATACAAAACTGTATCCAATTACTTATTTAATTTCCAAGTGAAGCCATCCTTGGTGTCTTTCACTTCAAAGCCCAAGGCAGCCAGGTTGTCACGAATCTTATCGCTTGTAGCCCAATCTTTGTTGGCTTTAGCCTGCATACGCTGCTCCAACAGCATGTCGACTACTTTTCCGTAAGCTTCTTCACGTGCTGCATTGTTTTCAGCTTCCGCTTTCAGACCAAGAATATCAAACACAAACAGATGGAACACACTCTTCAGTTCTTCCAAATCTTCGGCGCTGATAGTCGCTTTCTTGTCAATCACCGTATTAATCATACGGGTTGCATCAAACAGATGAGAAATGACAATCGGTGTATTCAAGTCGTCGTTCATGGCCTCGTAGCACTTCTCACGCAAACCTTTCGGTTCGATGCCTGAAGTTGCCTTTGCCGGAGTAATACGATCCAGGTTCTTCACACCTTCCAACAGACGTTCCAATCCCTTTTCAGCAGCCTGCAGCGCTTCGTTACTGAAGTCCACTGTACTGCGATAGTGTGCCTGAAGGATGAAGAAACGGATGGTCATCGGTGAATAAGCCTGTGTCAGCAACTTGTTAGAGCCTGTAAAGAACTCATCCAGCGTGATAAAGTTACCTAATGACTTACCCATTTTCTGTCCGTTGATGGTAATCATGTTATTGTGCATCCAATAACGTACCATCTGATGACCTTCTGAAGCCACAGCCTGTGCGATTTCACATTCATGATGCGGGAACACCAAGTCCATTCCTCCTCCGTGAATATCGAAAGTTTCACCTAAATATTTGCGTCCCATAGCGGTACACTCACAATGCCAGCCCGGGAAACCGTTACTCCACGGTGACGGCCAGCGCATGATGTGTTCCGGCTGTGCACACTTCCACAAAGCAAAGTCGGCCGGGTTGTGCTTTTCATCCTGTCCGTCGAGTTCACGGGTTGTATTCAGCACATCATCCAGGTTACGTCCTGACAACACACCATAGTGATGATCTTTGTTGTACTTCGCTACATCGAAATACACAGAACCCTTGCTTTCGTATGCATATCCGTTTTTCAGAATCTCTTCCACCAGCTTAATCTGCTCGATGATGTGCCCGGATGCATGCGGCTCGATACTGGGCGGCAACACGTTCAGTGCTTCCATTGCCTTGTGGTAACGCAACAGATAATACTGCACCACTTCCATCGGCTCCAGCTGTTCCAGACGTGCCTTCTTGGCAATCTTGTCTTCGCCATCGTCTGCATCATGCTCCAGATGGCCCACATCTGTAATGTTACGCACATAACGTACCTTGTAGCCCAGATGAGTCAGGTAGCGGAACACAATATCAAACGTAATGGCAGGACGCGCATGTCCCAAATGTCCGTCACCGTATACGGTAGGACCACACACATACATGCCCACATGAGGAGCATGCAAAGGCACGAACAGTTCCTTCTTGCGGGTCAGTGTATTGTAAATAAAAAGTTGATTATTCTCCATAATTCAATGAGTTAGGATGCAAAGTTATAAATTAAAAAGAGAAAAGCGTGATTTCCACCAAAAAATCACGCTTTTCTCTTTTGAAAACTCCTCAAATTATTTCGTCAGAATAATACCTCCCTCCGGCTGGATTACCACTTTCACTTCTGCCGGATTCTTGATTTTCAGTTCTTCCAACTGCGGCTGACGTTTCTTGTCGTCCAGACAATAGGAAACCGTTTCGCCTTTCTCCCACATCGGCAGGTTCAAGCTCAACTTCAAAGGCTCTTTCTGTGCATTTACGCCTACCACATACCAGCGGTCGCCATGACGGCGGGCCAGCACACAGTATTTGCCGGGGTAACCGTCAAGAAACACCGTTTCATCCCAGGTGGTCGGTACCTGCTTCATAAAATCGATGGCTAGTGCCGGTGCATCTGTCAGGTTGTTCGGAGCCAGGGCAAAGTTCTGAATCGGATTCTGATACAGCACTGCCGTAGCCAGCTGGAATACGTCCGTCGTCTTGCGAATGGTACCTCCGTCGTTCGTACGGTTGTGACGCTTGTTCAGCAGCGTACCGCCAAACTCCATACAGCCAATGGTATTGCGGATAAACGGATGCAGGCAGGCATTGTAAGCCTCCATGTCATCGAAGTGCTGGTTGAATATCAGGTTTTCAGAAGCAAGCACTGCCTCACTGCCTACATAGTTCGGATACATGCGTTCCCAGCCGCGTGGGATGGTACAGCCATGGAAGATTATCATCAGGCCGTATTCGTTGGCATCGGTCAGGATATCTTCGTACAAGCCCATCATCTGCTGCTTGTCACTGCCGAAGAAATCTACCTTCAAGCCCTTCACACCGCACTTCTGCAGCCATTTCATCTCTTTCTTGCGGGCTACCGAATTGCTCATGCACTGCTTGGCATCCTGCGGAGCGTCGTTCCAGTAACCGTTGGAGTTGTACCATACAAACACATCCACGTTCTTCTGGTGTGCATACTTAAACAGCTCTTCCATACGGTCACGTCCGATGTTCTTTTCCCAGCCTCCGTCAATCAGCGTATATTCATAACCCATTTCACTGGCCAGGTCAATGAAACGAATCTGGTCATCGTAGTTGATACTCGGGTCCTGCCACATAATCCAGCTCCATGTAGAACGGCCGAACTTGTATTCCTGCGAAGGCTCATACAGCGGTTCCACCACATCAAACGGAACGGTAGTCTCCACAATCGGCTTCAGCCCGCTGCCCACCGTAATCGTACGCCAGGGAGTGACACCCGGCAGAGCCAGTCCCGGAGTAGAAGAACCCAGACCGTTCATCTCGCCCGGATTCGGAAAAGCAATACTGTAAAGACCGTCTTTAGTAGCATCACTCAGATGGGAAGCACAATACAGACTGCGTACACCGGTCTCGGATACCAACGCCCAGTTGTCGCCCACATGAAACAGTGCCGGGAAAGTATAGCCTTCACCGTACTTGGAAGGAGTAGCCAGCGGTTCATCGGGTACATATTCCTCTTCGTAGCTCGGTTTGGTACGCATCCAGCCAATCATCGGGTCACTCTGCGGAGAAAGGAACGTGGTAGTGGCAGAAGGAAAGTCAAAGCCGGTTGCTTCCTTTTCAATCACCATACAGGCCGTTTCGCCATACTGAGGCATCTCGTAGCGGAAAGCAATGTCGTTGTTGCTCAACTGGAACACGATGTCCAGTTTCTTCTTGTCAGCATTTTCAAGGGTTACAGTCAGCTTGTTGGCAGAATAATTTACCGTAGAACACTTGATACGGTCCTGCGTGTACGTCTTTTCCACCTTGTCTGCCTGCTGGCCGACAAAGCTCATCTGACGGCTGAAGTCGCCGATATTGGATACAAAGCCGAGAGGAGAGTTCTCCAGCACGGTCTTTCCATCGTAGGTCACCGAATAGACAGGCTTGCCATCCTGCAACTGAAAGTCGAGTTTCAAACGAGCATCAGGGCCGGTGACCACTGCCTGCTGGGCAAATGCCTGAGAGGCTAATAACGCCAATGTGCCAAAAAATACTTGTTTTTTCATAGGTGTTTTTCCAAATAATTACTAATCAAGGCAAAAATAGAGATTAGGTGTGAAATCAACAATAAAATTTTCGCTAAAAAGCTATCACAAATCATGCAATATCGACACAAAAAAGATGCCGCTCAGGAGGAAAATACTCCCTGCGGCATCCCTGCAAGCATCACTTTTAGAAGTTGACAACCGGCCATCCGTCAGGTGTCCAGGTCATTTCACGAATTATCAATTTGGGGGCTCCTTCTTCTGCCACAGAGTAGGCATGGGAGATAAAATAGTCCTTCCCGTCCAGATGATAGGCTGCATTATGGCCTACTCCGGCATAGTCCTTATTGCCCTGAATCACTAATGAACCACCTCCCTTGTTCATAGCTTTTCCGTCTTTGTCTAAATAAGGTCCTGTGACAGTCTTCGAACGTCCGACCATGACTTTATAATCACTTTTCAAGCCCTTACAGCAATAGTCAAATGACACAAACAAGTAATAATAATCACCGTGCTTCATAATAAACGGCGCTTCAACTGCTCCATCACCTGCATTCTCTTCGTCCAAATTAAAGGTACGTTGACGGCGAGAAAGTGAATACCACTCTTCCGGCTGAGCCACTCCATTCATATCAGGAGTCAGCTTTACCATCTTAATGCCATCCCAGAATGAGCCGAAATTCATCCAGGGTGTACCGTTTTCATCAATAATGATATTGGGATCAATAGCATTCCACATATCCCGGTTAGGTACCGACTGAATTACTTTTCCATGGTCTGTCCATTTGAAATCAGGACTGGAAGGGTCGAGCGTAGGATTGGTTGCGTGACCAATAGCCGAAGTATTCTTTCCAAATGCCGAACATGAATAAAACAAATGATAAAGTCCGTTATGGAAAATAATATCCGGTGCCCACGTGTGTCCGTTATAACCTTTTACGGTTTCTACCGCCCATTGCGGTGCCTCCTCGAATACCGGTTTTTCAAACTTCCAGTTCTTCAAATCCTTTGAAGACATCACGGAAATTCCCTGTCCGGTAGCAAAGAGGTAATAGGTATCACCCTGCTTAGCCAGCACTGGGTCATGGGTCATAACTTTACTGGTTGGGATGACCGACGACTTCTTAGGAGAAGAAGCGTAAGCTGCGCTTGCTGCAGCCAGGAAGATAAATGAGAAAATGATGTGTTTCATAATCCTAATCACGATATTATACACAAAAGAAACGCCTTGCAAACAAGAATTCCTTATCTACAAGGCGTCCAAACTAACATATTATAAGTCACTGTACTTTCTTTCCCCAATCTGTACGCCAAACACCGTTACTTTGATGATATCCAGCAAATACAATAGTCGGTGTACGAGGAATCATTTCCCAGTCTACTTCACGCTGTAAATACAGTTTTACGCCATTAGCTGTTAAAACCTGATTCTCTGCATCATAACTCCAGCTACCACCTTTCCAAGTACCCTCTGTAATTTTATGATCTGCAGAAAGAGTCATAATTGCAGAAGCATATTGCTGCCCCGGATGATTAGAAGACATTTGAATCATTTCCCAATCACCAATTAACTCTCCTTCTGTAATAGGAACCTGAGGAACAGCTCCATAGCGCTCAGGCATAACTAAAGGCCAGCCGTCTTCCGTCCAACGGATGCTACGTACATGTCCCATCATTACCGCATTAGATTCATTAACTCCCGGTACATTTTCGGGTAAACGTCCTTGTGAAGAATAGAACCAGTTTCCATTGCCATCATTAAACACTGCACAGTGAGAAATACCCACCCATCCATAGCTATTACTGAATTTATAAGGATGAGTTACTATAGGTTCTGCTTGTATACCGTACGCTGCATCATTATTATTTATATCCAACCAAGGTCCATTCATACTCCGAGCACGTACTACTCGAGTGTTATATTCTACCGCTAATGACCCATAAGCAAGGAACATATAATAATAACCTGTTTCTGGGTTATACACAACTTCCGGACCTTCCGAGCCCTGCCAGCGAGAGGTACCACGGCGTGCTATCAACTTTCCGTAAGTATTTGTATTCCAATTAGAAATTCCCCAAGGCTTTCCTAAACTTGTTTTAGGCAAACCCGTCTCTGGATTTAATTCCACTTCTGCAATACCACTATGCCAAGAACCATAAATCAACCAATGGGTGCCATCCTTATCAACTAAATAAGTAGGGTCAATAGCATTAAAATAGAAATACGCATTCCAGTTATCCAAATCAGGCCGACTCCAATCATTCATTCCCCGGTCTGAAGATGAACAGATTACCATACCTTTGTCTTCCCATACATTAGAAGCCGGATCTGAAGTTTCCATCAAACCAATAAAAGCACGTTCTGTCCAAGAACCGTCAAAATTATCTGTTGTATTTGTTTTTCCAGTTTGAATATAATTATCTACAACAATACTATAATACATACGATACAGACCTGTTTTTACCTTACGTACTACAGGAGCCCAATAGCCATAAGAAGGAGACTCTATTGGCTCCAAACCCATTTCTGCACGATATGCATTCAGGTTTTCTTTTACCCATGCCGGAGCCTCCTGCATAGTAGCTCCCATGTACTCCCAATTGACCAAATCTTTAGAACGACGACAATGGAAATGCCCATGTCCATCATGTGCATTACCATACGAAGCGTCAGTCTGATACATATAATAATAGCCGTCATCAGCCAACACGACAGAAGGGTCATGTACATTAGCCAGGTTCCACTCATTCCGCTTATCCCATCCTGCAATAGAAGTATAATCGTCTTCATAATCAGGCGCTACATAGTCTGCAAGTTTATCATCCAAAGTAGCCGCAAGAGTAGTCACTTGTACCTCCTCCGAATACATGGGTTCATTATCAAGCACAGTTACAAAAGCACGTACATAATAAGTCGTACTTTCCGTCAGTCCACTTAAGACAACATTGATATCACTACCGCTTCCTTCCACTTCTACAATTTGATTCTCAATGGTGGGAGAAGCTTCTGTTCCATAACATATTCCTCGTTTCAATATATAAGAGGAAGGATCTTTTACTTGAGCTGAAACATCTACCGACTTATATGTCACATTTGAAACAGAAGGCTTCTCTAAAGACATATTGCCAATGCTCACTCCATTTTCTTCGTCGCTACATGCACTCAATACACAAGCTAGTCCGACGAAAACATATTTCAATGCATTTTTTATATTCATATAACCATTCTTTTTATTAAAATCTTCATGCTGATTATTCTCCGGTTATTTCCCAGCCTGGGTTTTGCTTCAAGTTAGGAGCCATTTTGACATCAGAATCAGGTATCGGGAACAGATAATTTTTCGGGATATTGAACACACGTGTCTCTATTACCCCTCCATTCTGTGCAGAACGCGCTGGTCCATACTGGTAAACAGGAGCAGCTTCCGTTCCTGAGATTTCTACGCCATACAAATTCAACAATTGTTCATAATAAGGCTTAGACTGTTCTTCTGAAGCCGTTACATTATCGTATGCCCGCCAGCGGCGCAAGTCCCACATACGATGATCCTCAAAACTTAATTCAATACGACGTTCATTACGAATACGTTTTAGTAATTCTGTCTGGTCTGTATATTCATAATGAGGCATACCGGCACGATCACGAATTTCATTAATATATTGTTTTGCCTTGTCCAGATTACCAGCTTCACAATAAGCTTCAGCAGCATTTAACAGAACCTCTCCATAACGGAAAATAATCCATGAATGAGGATAGTTAGTAGGATTCTGGCAAGAAATATTATTTACAAATTTCTTCAAATAGTATCCTGTACAAGTTCCTCCCATAGAGGCTGAATAATCTTTCCCTCCATCCGTACGCATGTCCAATTTACGTTGTTCATTATCTTTTGCACTACCCCATGTCATACCTTGATAGAAAACAATCTGAGCCAAACGTGGATCACGATTCACATACGGATTCTGTGCATTATAAGCATAATCACCACCTCCTTCATCAATTCGTTTCCCATCTAACATCTCAAAACAATCTACAAAGTTCTGAGTTGGACTTGTACGACCTGCAGCCGAAAATTTTCCAGTGAAACCAACAGGTAAGAAGACTTGCTCCACTTTGTTTGTATTCCACACTGAACGAGACAAAATGATTTCATTATTATATACCGGATTGGTAGTAAAACATTCATAATAATCATTTTCAGGATTTCCTGTAGTATATAACTGATAAGGATTAGACTGTTGCGCATTTTTATCAATAAAATCCTGCGCAGCTTGTGCGGCAGCCTGCCACCAAGACTGCTCTCCTGTAGGGTTATTGAGAGCTGAAGCCTTATAAAGTAAAGCACGAGCTTTTAAAGCATAAGCTGTTGCTCCATTCACACGCCCCCAGTTTGTCGTTTCATTAGAGTACCGGAATGGTAAAGCATCTTTTACCTTGTCGCATTCATCCGCTACCCATTGCAAGACATCTGCCGCAGGAGTACGAGCCTGATTCATTTGTTCAGGATTTTCCATACTGAAAACAATATTCGTACCATCTTCATTCTCTCCAACAATCAGCATATCACCAAACCAACACACCAAATCAAAATGGAACAATGCACGTAACAATCTTGCTTCATTGCAATAACGTTCGTATAACTTATTATCATCACCCGACTTTTCTGCATTACCAACAACAGAAGCCTGAGCATTATTCAAAAAGATATTACATTTACGGATTCCTGCGAAGTCTGTATTCCATTGCCCCAATAAAGGATGGTCTTTTGCTGTATAGGAATCAGTAGCCACTTTTGTGTAATAATGTAACCCCCAATAGGAGGTTGCATTATCTGTCATACAATCACGAGAAGCACCTGTAAACTGATCATCATTTAAAGGAGCCAACCCATCAGGCAGATTTGTATAGATGTCTGTCAGGAACTCACGCGTCATAGTCTGATTAGTAAACACCTTTTCATCTGAAAGGGTTGCATCATATTCTTTATCCAAAAAGTCACTGCAAGCCGTACCAGAAAATAATAATACGGCTAACATTATATAAGTATATTTCTTTATCTTCATAATATTGCTTTATTTAAAATCCTACATTGATACCAAATGTAAACGATTTTGTTTTAGGATAATTCCAGATATAGTTCAATGGATTTTCAGGGTCAAAACCTTTCGGCAAATGACTCCAGTTACATAAGTTATAACCACTAAAATAAATACGTACTTTTGTCATATTGGCTTTTGCAATCCATTTTTTAGGTAAAGAATAACCCACTTCCACATTACGCAAAGAAAGGAAATCCCCGTTTACTACCCAGATAGTAGATTCATTATATGGATAGTTGCGGTCGATATTACTAAATGAATTAGACAAACGAGGATATTTTGCATTGATATTACGCGGGTCGGTCGGATCGTCTGTATAATATCCCCATGTATTAACTACTTCGTGAGTAGAGGTACCTCCCCATCCAAAACCATAGTCCATATTCTCACGACAGCCTACCGTACGGTTCAAATAAGCAGTCAAAACTGCACGGGCATCCAATCCTTTCCACTCAAAACCGATATTTACAGTCGGAATCAACTCTGGAATCTTAGTATATCCCATCGGTTCTTTATCATAAGCATCTATAATACGGTCACCGTTTGTATCCTTAAAAATGGCATTACCCAACTGATATTTTCCCGCCGAATGCCAAGGATATTTTTCCGGATGGTCAATAGCATCCTGATGAGATTCAGGAATTAAGGCAGGATCAGTTGCCCATTGTACCCATGTCAACAACTGGCTTTGGTTTATACGATTACCAGTTTTTGACTGGTATGCATAATCAGGTGCAACCTCATCCATTTCTGTAATCTTATTGGTATTGTAAGTCAACATACCCTGAATATGATAAGTAAAATCACCAATCTTATTCATGTGTCCCAATGTCACTTCAAAGCCTTTTGTTTCCGCCTTTCCATAAGAATCCAAAGGTACAGCTGCCCCAAACATTCCTGTCGGTATGGTAGAACGAGTCACAAGTATATTTGAACGCCATTCTTTAAATAAATCAATCTGTCCATACAATTTCTTATTCCAAAAATCAAAATCCATACCCACATTCACCATGTCGGAAATTTCCCACTTAATATTTCTATTTCCTACAGTAGATTCATAAATACCAGTGTAAGCAGACTGAGACGTTCCAAAATTATAACGGCCACCCGTTTCTGTATAAGCCCCTTGATAAGGATAACGAACAGAAGGAACTCCATCAGAAGTAGTATAAATATCAGACATACCGGCACGACCATAAGAAGCACGAATCTTCAGCAACTGGGTAGCCTTATTTTTAAACCAAGGTTCTTCTGATAAGACCCATCCCACAGAACCACCTGGGAATAATCCATAACGTTCTCCCGGTGCAAAATTATCATTCCCCATATAAGACAAATTACCCGATACAATATAACGGCTGTCATATACATAGGTAGCTTGTGCATTATAAGAAAGATAGCGATTTGAAGAATATTGTCCGCGTACTACATTCTGATATGAACGCATGAATGCTTTAGCATCTAACCAATGTTTTTTATTAAATGTATGGTTATAAGAAAGACCTCCGTTTATGTTGATATTATAATAATAATCACGAGGAGAAGTACTTGGATTAGGCAAAGAAGCTGCTGTACGCATACGTTTGTATGTATACTGAGACACATCGCTCACATCATCACGGAAATTATAATAATATCCATCTATGTCTGCTACCTGAGTCTGACGGAAAGTTTCATAAGAGTCAAAACTAAAAGTCAGATTTGCTTTCAAGCCAGGCAGCAATGAACCTAAATCCCCGTTAGCAGTCAATGTTGTATATAGGTTACGACGACGATTCTTCTCAATACCTCTTCCCGCAATCTGAGCCGCGCCATTCTTACTGTCGCTATCAGAAGGAAAGAACCAATTACCGTTAGGTGTAAAAACAGGGTTAATAGGAAGATTTTCACCAGCTCCCCAAGTAAAAATATTCCACGTATCAATACCGGGCTGACTAATATTATCAATACGACCACCTAAATCCAAAGATACGTTCAAGAATTTATTGACATCAATATCAATGTTCGAACGCAAATTATAACGATTCAACGTATGCTGTGTACTATATCCTTCATTATAATCAGTCCATTCTGTATTATACAAACCTTCCTGACGCAAATAAGAGAAAGAAACATAATAACGAGCACGTGCATTACCTCCACTAATCTGCAAATTAGTACGATACTGAGGGGCTAAGTCTCTTAACATTGTATCATGCCAGTTCGTATTAAAATACTTATACCGATCCATTCCCGTCAGCTGCTCGCCATTACATACACGACGATACATTTCAATATCATAGTCACTAAATTCAGGTTCTTTTCCATCCAGATAATTTGCCTGATTTTTCGTTAAGGCATAATTATATGAATTTTGACTTTCAGGAATACCAGATACAGTCTGGAAACCTACTTCTTGTGTAAAATCAATCTTTGTTCTACCAGCCTGACCACGCTTTGTAGTGACAATAATAGCTCCGTTTGCACCACGCATACCATAAATAGCGCAAGCAGCAGCATCTTTTAAAATTGTAATGCTTTCTATTGGATATGCATCCAAGAAGGACAAATCTCGTTCCACATTATCAACGATAACCAAAGGTTTCTCCGCAATCTGTCCATCATTTGCCAAATTATTATTCATAGTACGTAAACCACGAATATAGAATAGGGTCTCACTCCATCCAGGTTCTGAGTTCTTTTCGTATGTTTCCACACCTGTTACTGTAGAAGTAAAAGCATTCTGTAACACAGTAACCGGATGTTTCTCCAATTCCTCACCAGTTACCACAGATGTAGCTTCTGTCATATATTTCATGGGCTTACGACCGAAAGGCACAGGTGCGGTATGCATATACACATCTGTATCTTCTTTCAATACAATCGTAAAACCACCATCAAGTTCAGAAGCAACTTCTGTAGCAGGAAGATATCCCACGCATGTAGCATAAATTTCATCATTGGGTACTACCTTCTTCAATTGGAAATATCCGTTTTCATCGCTCAAGGCAATTCGGCTACCCTCAAGCACATTTACGACAGCACCTGGAATTGGATTACCCTCTACATCCACCACACGACCTTTTAATATGCCTTCTTGTGCCCACACAGAAAGAGATGCAGAGCTTAATACAGTAGCTAATAAGACCTTATTCAGCCCTGTACGTATTTTATTTTTCTTATTTATCTTATACATAACCATTGAATCTTTTATTAATTCCATCCTGGATTATTCTCAATATTGGTTTTCCAAACCTCGCCTTCCGGTATCGGATACAGATACATCTTATCTTCAAACACACGGGGCTGAGCAATTTTACGCACATATTTAGTCTGTCCATTTTCGCGTACTACATCTACCCCATAAATATCACGGGCTAATGCTTCTTTGGCCACACCCCAACGACGAACATCCCACGCACGATGATCTTCGAATGCCAATTCTATTGTGCGCTCACGGCGAATAAATTTGCGGGCAGCATCCTGAGATTGAAGATCTGCACGGTTTTCCAATTGCAATGTCATTCCTACGCGATCACGAATCGGTTGGATAACCGCCAATGCTTCTTTATAATTATTTGGACTCACTTCATTTATTGCCTCCGCATAATCAAGCAGGATCTCTGCATACCGAATAAAAATCCAGTTTCTGAAAGCTGTACCCCCATGATTATTAGCCAAAATTTCTTCTGGCATATATTTACGAAGATAATACCCTGTAGGAGTTACATTCGCATTACCAATAGGATTATCACGTTGCCCCTTAATTACGTTTATTGTTCCATCATTCCAATCTAATCCATGATACAAAATAGAGGCAGCCAAACGTGGATCACGATTATAACACGGATTGGCATCGTTATAACGCACTCCTGATTTCACTGTCGGAGCTGGCACTCCATTAGATGTAGTTGAGTTATATACAGGAGCTCCGGTATCATCATATTCTGTAAATGGAGATGTTCCATCTGCTAAATCATACATATCCACTAAATTCTGTGAAGGACACATACCTCCCTTTCCTCCTTCTCCTACAGGAGTATCATTCTCCACTGCACTCCAGCCAAACGTACCATCATTCCGCCAAAAGATTATTTCCGGATTCTTACCGTTATCTGTTGCAGGTTTCAAAATCGCATTCGCATAATTAGCCTCCGCTGTAGCATTATCTTCTTGCCAAAGTTTAAACTTACCTGTATCACCAAAATCTGTAATAAAACTTTTGGCTGCATCAGCAGCATCTTGCCAAGTAATATCAGTCTGTCCAGCAAAGCGCGGACTAGCCATGTATAACTTTATACGACATGCTAAAGCACGTGCTGCAGGCTGCCATACACGACCGGAAAGTTTATCCAACTCAGCCTGTACTTCTTCAACTGTCAATAAATCACTTTCACATTCTGCCAATTCCTTCAGTATAAACTCTTGCACATAAGCTTTTGTCGTTGGACGTTCCCTGTAATCAGAAATCAAATCGCCATCTGGATCAAGTACTTTTGTCACTAAAGGTACCGGGCCATATCTCAAAAACAATTCCCAATAAAAATAGGCTCTGAAAAAACGGGCTTCTGCTTTATAAACAGCCTTATCACGGAGATACACATCGTATGTATCTTCTTCCGCTTGAGGTACCTCGTCTATTTTTTCCAGCAACATATTACATTTACGGATGGCACGATAATAATTTTCCCATACATCGGTCAGTTCATTTGCAGCTTCTGCACTATAATAATTTCCAATATTGAAGCTTACACGAGTTCCTGCATTTGAATAGCTGGTTTCCCCTAAATCAGTGGCAGAATCCATCCAGGAATTGTTAATACGTCCTATACCATGGCGTAGAAAATTATAAGTATCATAATGAAACTCTTCCATGTTCGTCCATAAACTGAAGGTTTCCTCCTCTGTCAGTTCATTACTTGGCTGCTTATCCAGAAAGTCACCGAACATTTCTTCACAAGAAGTCAAGGACGTTCCTGAAAGTGTTGCAGCTAACAAGGTATATATTAATGTTCTATTTATTTTCATACTGATATTTTTTAGAATTGAATATTTACACCAAAGTTTACGGTTTTCATAATTGGATAACGGTTCGAGCCATTACTTTCCGGGTCTGTCAAACCTCCCAAATGATCCCAAGTAACCAAGTTGCTAGCATTCACATATATTCTACATTCTTTCATAGCTGCTTTCTTAATCCAGCTCTGCGGCAAAGAATAACTAAGTTCAATATTCTTTAAGCGCAAGAACGCACCATTCTTCAGGAAGAATGAGTTCTGCCGCTGATTATGGTTTCCATAAGAATCATAATGTAATAGAGGATAAGTAGCATTTGCCAAGTTATATTCTTCGCTCATGGCCGGATTCCAACGTCCCAAATGATGCTCCTTTACCTTACCACCATTTACAAAGGCAAACATAGCTTCTGCATCATAAAAACGAGAAACATGATCTACTCCTTGGAACATAACACTGAAACCAATTCCTTTCCACTGAGCTCCGAGAGTCAATGCATACGTATTTTCTGGAATATCACTATAACCAATAAATGTTTCATCACGGTCGTCAATGAAGCCATCACCATTCATATCCCGATATTTCAAGTCACCTACTTGCACATTTCCATAAGTAGACTTCGGGAAATTCGGATTGTCTAAGTCTGCCTGAGTAACAAAACCATCACAAATCAATCCAAAATACTGATTAATCGGATGTCCTTCCTGTTTACGATAACCTGTTTTTGCATCAGGTTCATCCATATCAAGAATTTCATTACGTGCATGTGAGAAAGTAAATCCTACATTGTAATAAAAATCTTTACCAATCCGATTGTTATGTTTCAATTCAAGTTCAACACCCTGATTCTTTGTCTTTCCCAAATTTCCTGCAGCCATTACAACACCAACCCATTGTGGACGAGTCAAATATTGAGTCAGAATATCTGTACGGCTCTCATAGAAATAATCAAAATTACCAGTTAACAATCCATTCCACAAACCGAATTCCAAACCTACATTATATTTACGCGCACGTTCCCAAGTTACATCATAGTTAGGATACTGACTTTCGTAAATACCCGTTACCGTTTGATTGCTACCAAAACGATATGCATTTGCCAATTGTGTCCATACCGGTTCATACAAGAAACGTTGCTGTACGCCATTTACCATATATACATCATTACCAACTTCACCATAAGATGCACGCAATTTAAGATTGTTCAACCAACTGGAAACAGGCTGCATAAATTTTTCGTTAGATATACGCCATCCCAAAGAGAATGAAGGAAAGAAACCAAATCGTTTACCCTTACGGAAGTTTTCAGAACCATTGAAACCAAAGTTCACTTCTGCCAGATAACGATCATCATATCCATAAGTCGCACGACCAACTAATCCCTGATAGCGCTTAGCCAGGTCAGCCTGATAACGATAATCATTCTGGTTATACAACATCATAGCGGTCACATCATGCTTTCCAAACTTACGAGCGTAATTTAACTGCAATTCCATGTAAAGTTTATAGGTCGTAGTCTGATCATTGCCAGCATAAGCCAACTCCGTATCATTGTTAAACTGGGTATATCCGTCAATAGAGTTATAATTATTACGGTCTGTCAATTCATAAGTAGCAAAATCAGCTGTAAATTTTCGGTTGTAATATGCATCATAATCAAAAGATGCCATACCTTTTACAGAAAGTCCCGGAGTAATCTTATGCAAATCATAATTCACAATAAAGTTTGTTTCATTAATTGTATTGGTAGCACGTGTAAATCCAGCTTCTGCCAAACGACCTACAATATTATTCTGGTTCTGAGAGTTACCACCATACAAAGTCTGTTTTGCTTCTCCTTCTTCACCAATATTATAACTTACAGGGAAAAGCCATCCCGGAGTATGATTCAACTCATAAAAGACTTCACTATATGAACCATCCAGACGTTCGTCAGAGTTCGGGCCACGACGTTCCTCAAAGCGAGTTCCAAAGTTTACAGAAACCGTCAAATCATCTGTCACCAAAAAGTCCAGATTTCCACGGAAAGCATAACGGCGATAGCTCGAATTCGAACTATTTCCATACTGGTCTGTACTAAAGTTCTTAAACAGACCCTGCTGATTATAATATTCTGCGGAAGCAAAGTAACGAACACGTTTTGTACCTCCTTGTACATTTACATTATAACGTTGAGCAGGAGCTGTACTGCGAAGCACTGTATCATACCAGTCGACATTCGGATAAAGCATGGCATCCAATCCCGACAACTGACCATTACGAGATTTTTTATACATCTCAATATCATAAGCTGAATATTGAGAACCCAGTCCATCATTGGCACGTGCCTCTTCCAATAAAACGACAGAATCATAAGAATCCAAATAGGTATCTTTACGAGTCGGAGACTGAACCTGCCAGTTAGCAGTCAGACTCACGGTTGGTTTCTGATCCTTTCCTCGTTTTGTCGTAATCAACATAACACCATTTGCACCACGTACACCATATACAGCAGTAGCTGAAGCATCCTTTAACACAGATATAGACTCTATATCATCAGGTGAAATCTGTGAAAATTCGCGTTCCACGCCATCCACCAAGATAAGAGGCTGATTGTCTCCTGCAAAAGAGGCACGACCACGAATGTAGATTTGTGCATCATCCGCACCCGGAGCACCAGACGTCTGAGAAGTAATCACACCAGAAATCTTACCAGCCAAAGCCTGAGACACGTTTCCAGAAGGTGATTTTAATAATTCTTTTGAGGATACCTGAGAGATTGCACCTACAACACTCTCCTTTTTCTGTGCACCATAACCAACAACTACAACTTCTTCCAGGACTTCTGTATCTTCTTTCAAAGTTACAACTAAATTCTTCTTTCCTTTTACACTAATTTCCTGTGTCTGATAGCCGATATAACTGATTTGAAGCACTGCATTTTCTGACACAGTCAGCACAAAATTTCCATCAAAATCTGTAATAGTACCATTAGTGGTTCCTTTTTCCAATACACTGGCTCCAATTACAGTTTCTCCTGTTGGATCTTTTACTACTCCTTTTACTTCCTTGGTAGATTGGGCAAAAAGGCCCAGAGTCCACAACATGCAAAAGAAGATCATAAATAACCGAGGGAAATATCCCTCCGTTATTTTTGGATTTGTTTGTATGTCTTTCATATATTATTATTTAATGTTAGCAATAAACGGATAAGTTACTACAGATATAATATCAAGCCAGCAGTTATCTACAGTAAAAAATACAGCCCATTTCTCCTGATTATCAGGGAAGTTAGAGGCTATATAGGTATAAGGAGTGATTATTGTACCATTATAATCAAAAGAAGCACTATAAGCTATCTCTGTCCCTTTTCTAGTAAAAGAAACAGTAACTAAAGCTCCATCAGCTTTTTCTACATCCATTCCATCAATAACCGTAATCGCTCCCTCATCATAGATTGCTCCCCAACCATATGGATCGGCACGTAAAATCAATAATTCATCAGTTGCACCATTATATCCAGATTCTGTAGGATGTGTTCCAGTTGTTAAGATAAAGACATAACTATTCCAGATATTTGTTTTACTTGTATGGTTATAAAGTTGGTATACGACCTTACCATCACCCTCCATTAAAACTTTCGAAGAATGAGCCCCCCACCATCCTGTAGAATTATCCTGACTGCCAACCACATTATAACCTTGAGAGTAAGTATTTCCTACATAAGCCTCTTCCAAATCTATTTCAAGATATGAGCCATCCACTGTTAAAAAGACTCCTAATTCACCATTAGGAATTGCGCCATACGTCCAGCTATATGTCCAATTCAGTTTAGACTTAGTCACAATGTCTGCATTCATCGTTAATGTAGAGCCTTTACGTTGAACAGTTAAATCAACAACTGCACCTTCCATTTCCTGACAGAATAGAGTCCAACCATTTGTTAAATCATAAGTATTTGACAAAGGATAACCTGATTTGTCTATAGTATTATCACCATTTCCATTCAACCAGCCCCAATTATCGGCACGAACAATCGCATATTCTTGATAACCTTCTGCATTAGGGAGTTTACCATTGGATATTCCTAAAACCCAGTTATTCCAAGCATTAAGCCCATTCGTATGGTTCACAAAACGATGATGGAAAATACAATCTCCATCAGCTTTCATAATAGGTGAAAACTCACTCCACCAACCTGTAGAACAATCGGGAGCTCCCAAAACATAAATATTCTCATTTCCTGGATTATCACCATCACCGCTATCACCTCCTTCACCAATTTCCGGCAACTCTGGTTTAGCTATTTCCTTATCTGTTATCAAGTTTTTATAAACAGACACTTCATCAATCCACATTTTTACAGGCTTTTCTTTTGAGCCATAACCAAAATATAATTTTGAAGCCTCTGTCATAAAGTTCATAACTTCTCCCGATGCTACAGCACGAGATACTGTTGCTACAGACTCATCATTCGTTATCGTTCCGTCAACTGCAACTCCATCTATATAAATAGCATAGCTATCAGGTTTTACAGCAACTGAAAACCAATGCCACTCTCCAGCAGTAAGTAATAAAGAATTTGTATTTAGTTTTTCTTCATTATAATACAAATCTGAATTTGCAGTAAACATCAATTTTTTGCTTCCCGTCTCATCAGAAAAACAAAAAATCGGGGTATCTTCATCCGACTCATTTAATTTCACCCAGCCAGTTAATGAAGCTGCCTCTTGCAATGTATAAAACTGCAAAGGATTAGAATAAGACACATATCCCCCATCCAATTCTAATACCACTTCCAATTGTTTATCAACAACTAATTTTGGAGCTTTTCCTCCTTGATAAACACCAATAGACACATCTGATCCCAAATCGTCAAAAGTGTACGATGCCAGTTCTTTTAAGGTTGGCTTCTGCTGATTACCTGCCGGTGGATCCATCTCTCCCCAATCCTGACAAGACCACAGACAAAAAACAGCGAACAATGCAACTAAAAATTTAGTCCTCATAATACTGATTTTTTTGGTTATTTAATTTTATAGTTTATTTAGTAAGGCAAATGTAATGTTTATTAAATATCTTAGGGTAGATAAAAAGATTCAAAAGAGTGGATAAAAGTGTTTTCCACTAAAAAATCATTTATCCTCCAATAAGAGAAAAAACATTTAACTTACTTATAAACAACTATATACCAAATTATCAGTATTAACCTTCTAACAAGCTACTCGGAGTTACATTAAAATGCTTTGTAAAACAACGAGTAAAATATTTCGGGTCATTAAATCCGACTTCGTATGCAATCTCAGAAATATTCATTGTACGGGTTACCTTATTCTTCAGCAGAAGTTCACGAGCCAGATTCAAACGATAATTGCGAATGAACTGGCCGGCAGATTGTCCTGTCAGGCTCTGCATTTTTTTATTCAACAAACTCTTGCTGATGCCAACTGCCTCTATAAAATCACTCACCTCAAAGTCCGGATTCTTATAATTTTCTTTTACAACTGACATTGCTTTGTTCAGGAACTTCTTATCGCCGGAATTCTCATCCACCTCCAACGAATCAGTATTCATATCAATAGAGAACTTTTGCTGGAAACGTCTTCGATTCTCCAATATATTGGAAATACGGGCCAACAACATGTTCTCATCGAAAGGTTTCAGTAAGAATGCGTCTGCACCCATTTTATAACTTTCCAAACGTGCTTCGTCAGAAGTTTTGGCTGTCAACATCAAGAAAGGAATATGAGATATGGAGAAGTCATTCTTTACACGACGAGATAATTCCATACCATCCATAACCGGCATCATCAGGTCACTAATAATAAAGTCCACATTATTAGAATGCAATATATTCAGGGCCTCTTCTCCCTGAGCGGCCTCCAACACATTATAATATTCGGCTAAGATAGAACGGATATAATCGCGCATATCTTTATTGTCTTCTACTACCAGTACAACCATCTTTCCATTACGAGGTACATCTATCACGGTATCTTCTTTTTCTATCTCAGAAGAATCCGGCTGGGATTGAGTCTCACCATATAAAGCTGGCAAGAGAATGCGGAATGAGGCTCCTTTCACCGGATTATTCTTTGCATAAATCTTACCGTCTAACATATCTATCAACTTCCGGCATAAATACAAACCTATGCCGGTACCACTCTGACCACTGACCGACTCAAGGCTTCGGTTATCGGATTGATAGAACTGCATGAAAATACGCTCCATATCATTCTCAGGAATACCCTTTCCCGTATCACGAACACTAATGAACAGCTTCTTCTCATTTTCTTTGCCAATAACTCCTACATATATGCCTACCTTCCCTCCCTTTGGAGTAAACTTCAGAGCATTACTGATTAAATTTGTCATAATCTTACGCATCACATCCTCATCGAACATCAGAATCGGATCGGCAAGGCGAAGATACAGCTGAAGGTCAATGCCACGATTCTTCGCATAATCTGCAAAAGGTGGCACAATCTCGGCCATAAATTCTCTCAGATTCCCATAATTAGTGGCAATTTTGATACGTCCTTCCTCCACTTTCCGGAAATCCATCAACTGATTAACCAGCGAAAGAAGATATTTTGAATTACGCTCTACCAGATGCAACTGTTCTATTACCTGTGGATTATAGCTCAATTTCAAAGCGCGTTCGATAGGACCGACAATCAACGTCAATGGAGTCCGGAATTCATGCGTAATATTGGTAAAAAATGCCAGTTTGTCAATGGTCAGTTCTTCTACCTTACGCGACATCTCTAAAATCTGATTCTTTTGCGTAGTGATTTTCTCATTCTGATCTTTCAGTAACTGATTCTGTTCCGAAAGCTCATGCGTCTGATTGGAAAGCAGTTTCTTTTGCTCCTCCAACTCAGAAGTACGTTCTTCCACCATCTGATGCAATAAATCTTGCTGGCGCTTCATAGCCTGATAACGCCACCTCAGGATACGATAACCACCAAACAGGATAATAAACAAGACAGAAAGCAGGAACCAGGGGGTCTTATAGAAATAAGGACGCACTACGATAACCAATTCCTCTGTATGCGCAAGCCAGTGTTTGCCATCAGGAGCATATCGAAGCTGGAAAACATATTTTCCTGGATATAGATTGGTATAAGTCGCATTATTTCGATTGGAAGGTACAGTTACCCATGCGTCATCAAACCCTTTTAAACGATATGAATATTGCGCCTGAGATTCTAACGCATAATCAAGTGCCGAAAACTCTATTGATAACGACTTGTCACTTTCATGCATGACTATTTCCCCTGACTGAGGAAAAACTTCCTGTCCAAACACTCTACAGTGGGTAAAAGCCAAAGGGAACTTACGCTGATGCTCAGCTTCAATCATCGGATGTATCTCCGTCAGTCCTTTCTGACTACCAAAGAACAAACGTTCCTTGTCAAACGACAAAGCTCCGGCATTCCAATAAAACTGATCAGAGATTAGACCGTCAATCTGACTATAATTGCGGAATGACTCTTCTTTCACATTAAAGCATGACAAACCATTATCCGTAGATACCCAAATATTGCCGTACCAGTCTTCCAAGATACCTCGTACACTATTGCTCACCAAACCATCATTCTTCGTATAAGCTTGAAATTGATAATCATTTCCTTTTTTCAATGCTTTATAAAATCCATTTCCGTTACTTCCTAACCAGACAGTCCCATCTTTTGCCTGAAAAATAGAAGTGATACGTTCCCGATGTCCGGAATCAGGGCTGTCCAATTGATAGACATACTTTTTGTATTTCAATTGTCCCTTTTCGTATGCAGAAAGATTTACTCTTAAAAGGCCAAACGGAGAAGAAATCCAAAGTTCCCGTTCGCGAGTAATACACATTCCTAATGCATTCTGATTGATAATTTCTTTACTTTCATTCAAGAAAGGCTCTGAAATACTTCCATCAGCCGGATTATATACATACACATTATTCATTGTACCAATCCAAAGTAAATGACTCACAGGGTCAAAAGCCAAACTTGACACAAAAGGATCATTCAACGGAACGGGCATATAACGTTTAGAAGCAGATGGTTTACGATTAATCCAGCCAAGTCCACCGCCCCAGGTACCTACATACAAACGGTCCTCATCACCTAACATCAATACACTTACAGTATTATGTGCCAAACTGGCTGGTGTTTCAGTGGTATAATGCAAGAAAGAATCGCTCCCCTTCAAACGGCAGTTTAATCCCCCTTCTACGGTACCTACCCAAAGTGTCTGATACTCATCTTCCACTATCGAATTGACCGGATTATGTGACAAACTACCCGAAAGATTCTGCTGATGATAATAATTCACTACAGACAAACGAGAAGAAAACATTTTACTTATTCCTCCTATTTCAGTCCCAACCCACACAATATCATTTTCATCATCCGCATAAAGGGTATTGATAAAATTACAAGACAAGCCGTGCATCTCCATGCCCTCACTTGCCTGGATACGAGTAAAATCAGAAGTAGAAGCATTAAATACATTCAATCCTAACAGCGTACCAACTATCACTTGATCATCTCGTGTAGAAGTAATGGATGTCACATAATTCTGCGACAAGGAAGAAGGATTCTGAGAATTATGTACATAATGCACACTAGTGTCTGTAGTCAAATCATAACAATACAATCCATTACTTGTACCAATCCACACATTGTTCTTACAATGATAAATACAAAATACCGATTCAAAAGAAGAAATATTCAAAGAAACAGATACGGGCTGTGGCTCCTGACTTTTTTCCACGCTCTCGCTAATCCGGCACATTTTCCCCTGATGAAAGAACCAGATATATCCGTCAATTTCGTACAACACACAGCCACGTTCATGTATCGGAGTATCTGAAATCCGAATCACTTTTTTCACAGTACCTGTACTATTAAATATTACCTTATAAATCTGTCCACGGCTACAAAACCATAAATTACCAGATTTGGCAGTCATCAAGAAACTCACCGGTTGCTTCATCAACTTAGCCATTTCCGCCGACTGTAAAGATTCTGCAGGCAACAATTGCAAATTATCTGTAGAAAGGAGCTCTATACCTGCTTCTCCTGCCATCCAAATACGATGAAAAGTATCCTCCGCTAATTTCTCCACAAAATTACTTCGCAGCAACCTTTTTTTATCCATTGTACTGGCACTAAAAGCCACAAACTCATTGCCATCATAACGGGCTACTCCTCCTCCATACGTAGCCACCCACAAATAGCCGTCACTGGATTTGATGATATCATCTACAAAATTATAAGGCAGTCCATCGTTTATCGTAATAGAAGCCAACGAGAAACGAGAAGAGTTTTGTACCGCATAGAGTAGCCCATTCGGGCAACATAAGCAAAAAACAAGAAGCAAGTATAGAAGTAAGCTGTTTCTTTTCATAGAAATTATTCTGTTTTACACAAAGGTAAACCGTTTTTCGAGTCTTTTTCTGAAAAAGAGGATAAAAATCCACTCAAAAGACAAATGTCCACCCAATAGAAGAATTTGTCCACCTCAGGAAAAATGATTGCTCCTAATTTTATGCCTAAATTTCATAAAGACAGATATTTCACTGTTTTTCCATGAATTTCTCGTGTTTATTTATAAATTTGTATCACATTAATTTAATAATAAAACCATGAACAAACACTTAACCTTTCTTTCTGCGCTTGCACTAACAACAGGACTCAGCTTACAAGCACAGAATGTCAACCAGATGGTTATCCAAGCCAATAAAATTGGAGCAGAAATTCAACCGACCATGTACGGCCATTTCTTCGAAGACATCAACTATGGAGCAGACGGGGGACTCTATGCAGAATTAATCAAGAACCGTTCATTCGAGTTCCCTCAAAGTTTTATGGGATGGGACATTTTTGGAAATGTAACTCTGCAAAATGATGGTCCGTTTGAACGCAACCCACATTATGTACGCCTGGCAGACCCCGGACATGCACACAAACGCACAGGTATTGAAAACGAAGGATTTTTCGGTATCGGACTCAAAGCCAATGAAAAATATCGTTTTACCGTATGGGCAAGAGGAGAAAACCAGAAAATACGAGTAGAACTTATCAACAATGCGTCTATGGGAGAAACTCAGGTCATCACTTCACAAAACCTGACAATTAACTCAAAAGACTGGAAAAAATATGAAGTTATCCTCACACCGACCCAGACAGAAGCAAAAGCTCATTTGAGAATATTCCTCGATTCACCGGGCACCGTAGACCTGGAACATGTTTCTTTATTCCCTGTAGATACTTGGAAAGGACGTGAAAACGGATTGAGAAAGGACCTGGTACAGGCATTGGCCGACACCAAACCGGGAGTATTCCGTTTCCCCGGAGGATGTATCGTGGAAGGTACAGACCTGGCAACCCGTTACAACTGGAAAAACTCTGTAGGCCCGGTAGAAAACCGTCCGCTCAATGAAAACAGATGGCATTATACTTTCCCGCATCGTTTCTTCCCTGATTACTTCCAGACTTATGGCATGGGATTCTATGAATTGTTCCTTCTGTCAGAAGACATGGGAGCAGAACCACTTCCTGTACTGAACTGCGGACTTGCCTGCCAGTATCAGAACGATGACCCGAAAGCACATGTACAGGTATGCGATCTCGACAGCTACATTCAGGATGCACTCGACCTGATTGAATTTGCCAACGGAGGAACTGATACCAAATGGGGAAAACTCCGTGCCGATATGGGACATCCGGCTCCTTTCAACATGAAATTCATCGGAATCGGAAACGAACAGTGGGGACCTGAATATCCTGAACGTTTGAAGTTATTCGTAGAAGCTCTCCGCAAAGCACATCCTGAAATCAAGATTATCGGTTCATCTGGTCCGAATTCTGAAGGAAAAGACTTCGATTACTTGTGGCCGGAAATGAAGAAACTGAAAGTGGACTTGGTAGACGAACACTTCTATCGTCCGGAAGACTGGTTCTTGAAATCAGGAAACCGTTACGACAATTACGACCGTAAAGGCCCGAAAGTATTTGCAGGAGAATATGCTTGCCACGGAAAAGGAAAGAAATGGAACCACTTCCACGCTTCTTTGCTTGAAGCTGCTTTCCTGACTGGAGTAGAAAGAAACGCAGATGTAGTACACATGGCTACTTATGCTCCGCTGTTGGCTCACGTAGAAGGCTGGCAGTGGCGTCCAGACTTAATCTGGTTTGACAACCTCCGTTCTGTACGCACCTGCAGCTGGTATGTACAGTCACTTTACGGTCACAATACCGGAACAAATGTAGTTCCTCTGACTATGGATAAAAAACCGGTTAGTGGTCAGGAAGGCCAGAATGGACTTTTCGCCAGTGCCGTATGGGATGAAAACACACAGGCTTACATTGTCAAAGTAGCCAACGTGTCAGAAAAGGCACAGCCTATCAGCCTGGAATTTAAAGGCTTGAAGAAGTCTGTAACTTTAGGAGATGGAAAATGCATCACTTTGCATACAGAAAACCCGGATGCAGAAAATACGCTCGACAATCCGAACCTCATCACTCCTAAAGAAAGCAGCATTTCAATTGAAGGAAATACGCTCAATACCGAAATAGGTGCCATGACATTTGCTGTCTACAAGTTTAAAAAAGAAAGCAAATAATTCATCGGCTTTTATTGCTAAAAAGGTGCGTCCGGAATCATCCAGACGCACCTTTTTTCACTCTACTAATAATACATGCACAATCTATATCCCAGATAAAACAAACAAGCACATGCTATACATAGCATAGCCAGTGTAACCGTCAATGCCTTCTGACGTTCCCTAACACTTAATTCCATACAAAGTCCTGATTAATTCTGTAACAAAGAACAAAAAAACATATTACAGAACCATGTAAAACACATGACTTTTAGATGAATGTTCTTTAAAGAACGATTCTTATTACCACTGTAGTTTTATTAATAAGTCTTTCAAACACGGCCAAAACTTCAAATTATGTTATAAAACACGTGTAAACGCACACAGAACTTGCATAATTCCAGAAAGTCCGTACCTTTGTATCGTGTTTTTCATAGTATTAGATTTAAGGTTAACAAAAGGTTGGAGTTCAGCGGAGCTCCTTTTTTATGTCCCTATCTGAACAAAAAAATTCCGGGCCTGAAAACAAGTCTTTTCAAGCCCGGAATTTTTATTTTATGCTTTTATTATTTACATCGGTACAATCGTAAATCCCCATTGATATTCCTTATTGGCAGGAATCAGATATTGAGGATCTGGTACAGCTCCCCAGCTATCAAAACCTCCTACACCCATCTGTCGCATATCCAAGCAGACTTCCACGAAATCACGAGGAGTAATATCATTGATATGTGTATGACGAGGCTTGATATTCTTAGCGGTACTTACATCATGTTTCAACTCTTCTGCATCACGATTCCCCCACTGGTAGCCACGATGAGTAGCTTCCTCTCCATCAAAATCTTCTATAGAATTACGAAGTGAGTTAAATTCCAATGTACCATCCGCATACACAGCCAGTCCTTTGCCATTTTTCTTTTTCAGCATCAACCAGCGTGTATCGGTATGATGTCCATTTTCTTGTGGGCGTACATAAGGGAAATACATTTGTTCTGCTGTCGCTTGATATTCACCTACCAATGTACCATTATTCCGGTCGCAATAATTCTCTTCCGGTCCGCGACCAAAATAAGTCACCTGTTCCATTTCGGCAGGCAAACGGAAACGAACACCAATACGCGGTACTACCAGTTTGGAACTTTCCTTGCGGATTGCTTCGTTTCCAGGAGTGAACGTAGCCATCAATGTAGCTTCCGAAGCTTCTGTCTTCGCAGCTTCCATTTCCGTAGAGGTAAATGTATAATTTGCTTTCACTACTCCTGAAGGATGAATGCGATAGGTAGCAATATACAAATTACCTGCAGCCAACAGGTAGCTGACCTTCAATACCGCATCTTTTCCATCCATAGCCAATGAAGCATCTACCACATTAAAATTCTTGCTGGACTGCTTCCAGATTTGCAGACGTTTAGGCATCTGGCTTCCATAGTCATTGTCATTCGGAGCACGCCAGAAGTTAGGCTGTATGCCAAATCCCTCATGGAAATATTCTGTTCCCTTCACTTTATAAGAAGTTACCAGACCAGTCGACTTGTCAAATACAAAAGCTACACGCGAAGACTGCACATTCAACAAGTTGCCATTTTCACTGCACTGCAAAGCAGGGCCCTGTACCGAGAATGAACGTGAAGCAGGGTCTATCGGCAAGCGGAACTGTTCGTGCGCTATCTCATATCCTTTCGGAACAAGCGGTTCAGATTCTAACGTAGTTACTGAAAAGTTCACAAAATATTCCGTACCCACTTTAGCTTTCAATCCACTAACATTCACCGCCAACTCTTTCTTTTCCTGAGGAGCTACATCCAGTGAAACTTTTCCACGACGTACCACCTTATCATTTTCCTTCACTTCATACGAAATCATATATTTCTTCAGGTTCGTGAAATAAAAGCGGTTCAGCACATTAAACTTACCGTTTGCCAGGTCTGTAGCTTCAAACGCCACATTCTGGTGCGCATATTTCACTTCGCTCATGGCCGGATGAGGATTGCGGTCCGGGTTCACGATACCATTACAGCAGAAGTTACCGTCACTCGGCATATTGGTTCCGAAATCACCTCCGTATGCCCAATATTCTCTTCCATTTTCATCCTTCACTAAAATGCCCTGGTCTACCCAGTCCCAGATATATCCTCCCTGCAAATTAGGATACTGATAGATAGCCTTCCACTGGTCCCACAAGCCTCCGGTAGAGTTGCCCATAGCATGTGCATATTCTGAAGGCACTACCGGACGGTCACTTCCTAACCGACCTATTGATTCCAGCCAGGATGCGCTGGGGTACTGCGGCACGTACATGTCAGAGTTCCATTCCCACTGTGCACGTTCATAATTTACCGGACGGTCCATCAGTCCCTTGTCAGCCTGTTTCACCCACAAATAAGCCTCATAAAAGTTGTAACCGTTTCCAGCCTCATTACCTAACGACCAGAATGTAACCGAAGGATAGTTCTTATTCCGTTCAAACATGTTCTCCACACGGTAAAGATGCGGTTTCAACCATTCCGGATTATTTCCCAAGGTTCCACCCTTACGCAAATCATAATACATTCCATGACTTTCAATATTCGCCTCATCGTACACATAAATACCATATTCATCACAGAGTTCATAGAAACGGCGGTCTTGCGGATAATGACACAAACGTACCGTATTGATATTGTTCCGCTTCATCAGCTCCAAGTCCTTACGCATCAGCGCCTCGTCTACGTAGTGTCCTGTCAACGGATTATGTTCGTGAATATTTACACCTTTCAGCTTTAAAGGCTGCCCGTTGATAAACAACACATGGTAATTCTTTCCATTGGTACCTTTCTGATCAATTTCTTTGATTTCAATGCGACGGAATCCGACATTATAAGGAATCACTTCGGTCACTTTTCCATTTTCCTTAACAGTCATCAAAAGCTTATACAAATTAGGAGCTTCCGAAGTCCAGGTTTTTACTTCCGGCAGTTCCTTACTGAATGATACTGTACCTTCTTTACCAGCAACTACGTCTACGGTTTCTTCACCATTGGCTACTACCTTTCCGTTATTATCGAGCAACTCATATCCAATACTCAACCCAGCCGTATTGGTACGATGATTCTTCAGTTCCATATCCAAACGGAAAATACCGTTACGGTACGAATCATCCAAAGTAGACACAATCCGGAAATCCTGTACTGAAGCTTTCGGCTGTGAATAAAGGAATACGTCACGTTCTATACCGCTGATACGCCAAAAATCCTGACATTCCAAATAAGAGCCTGTACTCCAACGGAAGATTTTTAAAGTCAGCACATTATTGCCTTCCTTCAAATAATCATTTATCAGGTATTCAGCCGGGTTCTTGGAGTCTTCATTATAACCGACTTCCTTTCCGTTCAAATATACATAGCATCCTGATTTTGCTCCAGCAATATGGAGATAAATATCACGGTCCTTCCATTCTGAAGGTACGGTAATATCACGCCGGTATACTCCCACTGGATTCTTCTCCGGCAACAAGGGAGGCTGAGGATTACGAGGCTGAAACTCATATCCGTGATTCGTATAAATAGCCGTACCAAATCCTTGCACTTCCCAGTTTCCCGGCACCTTAATATCGTGCCATCCCTCTGTACTCACTTCCGGAGAAGTAATGTCTGCAGGCAGGTTCAAATACGAGTCCGTATAATAAAATTTCCACGTACCATTCAACAACTCATAATAAGGGCTGTTTTCATATTTTCCAGTCAAAGCCTGAGTCTTGTCAGCATAAGTCATAAAAGCCGACCTCGGTGCTTCCCGGTTTACTGATACAGTCTGAATATCCTTCCAATAAGGCAAGGATGCATTTTCCGCATACACCTGCTGAGGAGTCCCACTAATCGTCAGCACTCCCGTCAATGAGCAGCAAATAGTTTTGATTGCTTTAGTAAGAGTCTTTTCCATCTGTCCTTTTTAAGGTTAATTATTTCTGGAGCGCAAGTTAGGAAGAAATTTTCATATTTCTTCCTAACTCCTTTATGAATTTTATTTTCTTAAAAAAGAAAGCCCGCCACCAAACTATAAACTCGATGACGGGTTCCCAATATATAGTCAGACTTACATTTTATTTTAATACCATACTACCGGTTCATCTCCCATCAGGAACTTCAATTCTCCGCCTTTCATAATATCAGCGTATTCAATCCAGGGTTTCTTATATTCAGTTCCATTAAGGACAATACCTTGTATGTAATTGTTCTGTTGGCCTTTGTTTTCACGTTCTATAACGAATTTGCCAGCAGGAACGGTTATCTCTACCTTATCAAAGTTCGGATAACCAAATACAAACTTGCCACCGGCAGGTTCTACCTGATAGAATCCGAAAGAAGAAAGGATATACCAAGCCGACATCTGTCCTACATCCTCATTACCTGACAAACCATCCGGCTGGTCTGTATACATGGTATGCAGAATCTCCTTGATTCTATCAGCTGTCTTCCAAGGCTGACCTACAAGTGTGTACAAGTAAACTGTATGATGACTCGGTTCATTACCATGCGCATACTGGCCAATCAATCCGCTAATATCCGGAGAAGAAGCTTCTCCCATATCACCGTTTGCCAGGAATAAAGAATCCAGTTTGTTCACAAACGCTTCTTTACTGCCGAAGCATTCCACCAGTCCTTCTACATCGTGAGGAACCAGCCATGTGTACTGCCATGCATTTCCTTCACAATAGTCGTCTTCTCTGTGAGAAGATGCATAAGGACTAAACGGAGTACGCCAAGAGCCGTCGAGCATCTTTCCTCTCATGAAGCCCGTAGAAGCATCAAAATAATTCTTATATGACTTGCTACGTTTCAGGAAATATTCATAATCTTCCTGCTTGCCAAGTTTCTGAGCTGCCTGTGCCACTGCCCAGTCTGCAATAGCATATTCCATATCGTACGCAATGGCTTCCGTCATCTTGTCTGCCGGAATAAATCCGTATTCAATGCGATGTTCCATTCCACGTTCAGGCAACATAGAAGACTCTTTCAGTGCCTTGAAGGCCAATTCTGTATCAAATCCTTTGATGTCCTTCAAAATGGCATCTGCCACCACCGGTACTCCCGGATTACCTACCATACAGTTGGTTTCACACCCCATCAAATGCCATACCGGAAGCTTTCCTTGCTGCTGATGGATGTGAAGCATGGTATTGATAATGTCACTCATCTTTTCAGGATGCAGAATTGTCATCAACGGCTGTGCTGCACGATAGGTATCCCACAGTGAGAATGTAGTGTAATTTACAAAACCTTCGTCCTTGTGCATCTGCTTATCGGCTCCATAATAATCACCGTTCACATCACAGAATTCAGACGGAGCAAATAAGGTATGATACAGACTTGTATAGAAAATCTTCTTTGAAGCCTCATCTGTGGTATACACTTTTACCTTATTCAATTCCTTATTCCAAGCAGCCTTAGCATCTGCAATCGTCTTCTCAAAGTCCCAACCACTCAGTTCTGTCTGCATATTCAGTTGTGCACCTTCTTCTGAAGTAGGAGACAATGCCACCTTCATATACACTGGTTCCTGGTTTCCCGCAGCAAAGTTGACTCTGGCAAACAGCTGTGCACCTTTTGCCATATCACCTTCCTTTACAGAATCATTGACAATAAATTCTACGTTATCAAACTTACGTGAGAATTCTGCACGGAAAAATACACGCTGATCGTCAGCCCATCCCTTTGAATAGCGATAACCACTCACAGTGCTGTCGTTTACCACCCGTATCACGGCTTCTGTGGTTTTATCCCAGCAGCCACCGTTTACCATATCAAATACAATGGCCGGACTTTCATTTCCCAAGAAGGTATATTTATGGAAGCCGACACGCTTGGTAGCTGTCAATTCTACATCCACATTGTATCTTGACAGGTGGGTACGATAGTAACCCGGAGTCACAACTTCTTTCGAACGGTCTGAGTAAGACCACAGACCCGTCTCATAAGACGAAGCATCTCCTCTTGAATAGGTCACTTCTCCTACTACCGGCATTACATTGATGTCATGCAAGTCGCCTATACCGGTTCCACTCAAATGTGTATGTGGAAATCCTATCACCGTAGAGTCAGATACATGATACCCCGATACCCAGTCCCATGACTGAGGAATGCTTGTCGGACCCAGCTGAATAAATCCGTAAGGCACATTGGCTCCATAAAACACATGTCCATGTCCGCCAGTACCGATACGAGGGTCTACAAACTGTGTCAAATCTTCCATCTCCTGCCCTTTCTGGCTACTTCCACAAGAAGCCAGACACAAAGACAAAACCGGAACAAACAATAATGATTTCTTATTCATGGTTTTAAATTTAATATATGAAGGTTCTTATTTCTCATCCACTGAAAACGAATAAGGAGCATCTTCTGCAGCTATACCTCTGTTTTCGTTCGGCAAGTTACTCATTTCTATTTGTATTTTCGCTCCATTCATCAAATCTTCATGTGAAAAATAGTTATGAGTATAAGATTTTCCATTCAATTTCATCTCTTTGATGTACAAATTCTCCTCACTGTTCAACGGAGCTTCAATCGTTACATCCTTTCCATTTTCCAGATGAATAGTCGCTTTCTTAAACAAAGGAGCACCTACCACATATTCATTGCTTCCCGGACATACCGGATAGAATCCCAATGCTGTAAATACATACCATGCAGAAGTCTGTCCATTGTCCTCGTCACCACAATATCCATCCGGAGTCGGTGTGTACATCTTATTCATCACCTGACGCAACCAGTACTGTGCTTTCCACGGCTGTTTGGCATAATTGTACAAATAAATCATGTGCTGAATAGGCTGGTTTCCATGTGCATAGTTACCCATGTTCATCACGGTCATTTCACGAATCTCATGAATTACAAAACCATAATAGCTGTCATCAAATACAGGCGGTACAGAGAATACAGAATCAAGCATAGACACAAAGGCCTTGTCTCCTCCCATCAGGTCAATCAGTCCCTGAGGATCATGGAATACCGACCAGGTGTAGTGCCAGCTGTTTCCTTCAGTGAAGGCATCCCCCCATTTCAACGAAGAGAAAGGCTTCATGAATTCACCGTTTTCCTTCTTGCCTCTCATCAGTTTGGTTTCCGAATCAAACAGATTCTTATAGTTCATGGCACGTTCTGCAAAAAGCTTGATTTCCTTTTTCGGGCGCTTCAGTTCTTTAGCAAGTTTATAGATACACCAGTCATCATACGCATATTCCAGTGTACGGGCTGCATTCTCGTGTATCTTCACATCACAAGGCACGTAACCTAATTTATTATAATATTCATATCCCAAACGTCCCGTAGAAGATACTTCCGGATGCACGTTCTTTGTTCCATGGAGCAGTCCTTCATACAATGTCTTCAGATCGTCCACTTTTACACCTTTCATATAAGCATCTACTAACACGGAAGCAGAATTGTTGCCCACCATACATCCGCGATGTCCGGGGCTGGCCCATTCAGGGAAGAATCCACTTTCTTTGTAAGTATTGACAAGACCTTCCTGTATCTCTTTATTAACTGACGGATAAGCTAAATTCAACAAGGGGAAAAGACATCTGAATGTATCCCAAAAACCCGTATCCGTGTACATATATCCCGGAAGTACCTGTCCGTTATAAGGACTGTAATGCACTACCTGTCCGTTGGCATCTATCTCATAGAACTTACGAGGGAACAACAGCGAACGGTACAAGCAAGAATAGAACATACGATACTGGTCAAGGTTACCGCCTTCAACCTCTATTCTGCCCAACGCTTCATTCCAGGCTGTCTTACCTTTTTCTACCAACGCATCAAAACTGTCATTGCCCAACTCCTTCAGATTTTCTAAAGCCTGTGCCTGACTGATGAAAGAAGAAGCCACTCTGGCGTGTACTTTTTCTCCTTTTCGAGTAGCGAAGCCGATAATAGCTCCTGCATGATTTGCCTCCTGTTCAGCTTTACCCACAGAGATACAGCTGTCGGCCACCGTAGCCTTATATGTAAAAGGCTTGTCAAATTCAATTACAAAATAGTTCTTGAAGTTATCAGGTACACCACCGCTATTCTTGGTAGAATAACCGATAATACGGTTATTTGCCGCATCAATCTTCACATAAGAACCTTTGTCAAACGCATCAATCACTACGTAAGAATGCTCATTTTCAGGGAAAGTAAAACGGAACATGGCAGCCCGTTCAGTCGGAACCAGCTCTGTCACTACATCATGTTCTGCCAGATACGCCTTATAATAATATGCCTTTGCTTCTTCACCTTTATGTGAGAACCAGCTGGCACGTTTATTTTCATCAAACACCGGCTCTCCTACCACCGGCATAATAGAAAACTGACCGTAGTCATTAATCCACGGGCTGGGCTGATGGGTCTGCTTAAATCCTCTAATTTTAGTCGCAGTATACATATACTGCCATCCGTCTCCCATCTCCCCGGTCTGAGGTGTCCAGAAGTTCATACCCCACGGACGTGCAATAGCCGGATACGTATTTCCGGAAGAAAACTCATAAGTAGACTGAGTACCAATCAGCGGATTTACATAATCTGCATAATTGGTGGCCTTACCGTGAAGGGCAAAGCACATTATCATAATTAACAATGCTAATTTCTTCATAACGAATTCCAAGTTTAAGATTTTCAATTAATACCATATATGTCCAGACTCATTACACATCTCCAGTTCCAATGTTGCACCCGACAGAATCTGCTCATGCGTAATAAAACTCTGATGATAGTCCTTACCGTTCAATTTCACAGCACGTATGTACCTATTTTCCTTATCAAGGTTCTTTGCAACCACAGTAAATACTTTACCATTTGCCAGCTGCAATTCAACCTTTTCAAATTTCGGCTTTCCAATTTCATATTCACCTGAAACAGGATTTACAGGATAAAAGCCCATGGCACTGAACACATACCATGCCGACATCTGTCCGCAATCCTCATTTCCACACAAACCAGCCGGGGTGTTCAGATACAGTTCATCCATAATCTGAGACACATATTGCTGCGTTTTCCAAGGCTGATTGACTTTATTATACAGATAGGCCACATGATGGCTTGGCTCATTTCCGTGTGCATACTGTCCAATCATACCTGTACTAAAGATAGGCAATTCGTGGTCGTCCGTCGGGTGATACGTAAACATGCTGTCAAGCTTCTCACTAAAGCGTTCTTTTCCTCCCACCAGACTAATAAGACCATCCACATCATGCTGTACAGACCAGAAATAATGCCATGCATTGCTTTCACAAATATGTGGTGTATATTCCTCGGCATGGAAATCTTTGATAAAATTACCTTTATCATCTTTGGGCTGCATAAAAGAAGTAGCCGGATTGTACACATTCCGGTAATTCTGCGAACGGGCATAGAAAGTATCCGCAATGTCCTTCCGTCCCATCTTGGCAGCCATTTCAGCGATACAGAAATCATCGAACGCATATTCCAGTGTTCTTGACAACGACCAGTTCTCGGAATTATATTCATCTGTGACATTATAAGGGATGTACCCCTTTTGCTTATAAAAGCCAATACCTCTATACTCATCAATATTCGCCGTAGTGACACAAGCTTCCAATGCCTTTTCCGCATCAAAATCACCGATACCCTTCAAATACGCATCCACAATAACTGGCACTGCGTGGTAACCAATCATCATGTCTGTTTCACTTCCATAGAAGTTCCATACCGGCAAACGGCCGTTCTGCTCATAGAATGCCAAGAATGACTTAATCATATCATTGGTCCGTTCCGGTTGCGTATAAGTAAACAGCGGATGTGAGGCACGGAACGTATCCCAAAGAGAGAACGTACTGTAATTTATCCAGTTCTCTGCCTGATGTACCTTCTGATCCGGTCCGTAATATTGTCCATCTACATCCGAATAAATAGTAGGGGCAAGCATACTGTGATAAAGTGCGGTATAGAACACGGTCTTGTCATCCTTATCCTCCGACTCTACCTTTATTTTCGACAATTCCTTATTCCATGTTTCCTTAGCCAGTAACTGGTACTTTTCAAAATCATTTTCCGGAACTTCTGCCTGCAAATTCTTGGCCGCACCTTCCATACTCACTCCCGAAATGGCAGTAGAAACAATTATCTGCTCATCCTTTTTCGTCGAGAAATCAAACCGGGCAATGTATGCAGTACCCATAGGAAGATTGTCCTTCAAAATAGGAGTCGTATCCATTTGTACATTCTCAAAAGGAACAGAGAAACGGGTTTGGAAGAACACCTTCTGCTTTCTGGCCCAACCATCTGAAAAACGGTATCCACGGATAGTCACAGAGTCTACAACTTCCACATAGCTGTCCTGAGTGGCATCCCAGTTCATTGCCTTTTTTAGGTTCAGGATAATGGCCGACTTTGCTTCCGGGAAAGTATAGCGTTGAATTCCGCAACGCTCCGTCGCCGTCAATTCCACATTGATTCCATAATCATCCAAAAAAACCTGATAATAGCCTGCTGATGCACTTTCCTTCTCATGTGAAAACTTGGAATGTACCCCTAGAGGAGCTTCTGCCTCTACGTATGGCAGGGTTACAGGCATAAAAGAAATATCGTACAAATCGCCTGCTCCTGTTCCTGAAAGATGCGTATGACTAAATCCGGCAATGGTACTGTCCGGATAGTAATAGCCTGCGATTCTGTCCCACCCCGGAAGACCGTTGTCCGGGCTTAGTTGAACCATGCCAAAAGGCACTTGTGCACCCGGATAAGTGTTTCCGGTAAAGTCCGTCCCAATAAAAGGATTGACATACTGCGTCAAATCCTCTTCCACGGGAGTAACAGGCGTAGAACAAGCCCATGCAAGACCAGCCAAACCAATAAAAGCCCAAAGTGAATTTTTCATGTTATTATAATAGCTAAAAGATACTGCAACCCCGCAGTGACTAAAGTTAAGAAAAATAATGATTAAAAAAGCCGTTTTAGCCATATAATGTATTTAAAACCAACACCAATAGGCTAAAACGGCTTTCTTTACTCATTTATTAAAGGTCATTATCTGAAGTTGTTCGGCGTATGCCATTTGCCGCTGTCATCCATTGTATCGGCTACATCCCACCAAACGCGATCACCTTGTGTATAATTTGGCTTCAGGGTATTTCGAGCTTCACTATCCGGATAGCTGATACGTTTAATCAACTTGTTGTTGTCAACTTGATTACCTGAGTTATTACCACCCTTCGGAAGCAATGCGTAACGCGGATAGTCAGTACGACGTAATTCGGCCCAACCTTCATTTCCATTCGGGAACACGGCAATCCACTTCTGAGTGATAATCTGTTCCAACTGCCATTCACGGTCTGATTTCCAATCTTTCAAAGCTACCAAACCATTTATATACTTGTCCGCTTTGTTGGTATCAATGCCGTAATAATCCATAGAAGCTTTAACTCCAGCTTTGTACAAATCTTGGACAGATGTTCCATCGCTCAAATCAGACCAACGCAAATAGGCTTCAGCCTTTAAGAATAAACTTTCAGCATATCCCATCCATACGATTTCGCGTGCATAATTCCACCAAATTTTAGAATCCATTACGTCAGAAGTCGTACTGCAACGATTCGGTGAGTAGCTGGTAGTATAGCTTTTTCCAAGGTTCGGCTCACCATTACGTACACCTGCAAAGTCTTTATTTGATTCTTCAGGTTTAGCAACATTTAGTTTATCAAACTCTGTCGGACGGAACCATAAGATTTCACAACGCGGGTCAAGAATACATTGAGTCTCATCTTTGTTAAATTTCGTAGTTGCATCCTTAGCAGCATCTTTTACTTCCCACTCAGACTGATCTGCCGGTACAACACCACCTACAAAAGATTGATTCTTGTATGCCCACTCCATCTCTTTGGTAAGCACTACGTTTGCTCCCCAGCCAAACAACAATGCATAGATATTTTCGTTACCGCCTGCAAGGTATTGGCGTTTAGGAGTCTGCTTCAAATTGTCATCATTGCTTTTCATCAAACCGGCAATATCCTCTAGTGCCAATTTAGCCTGTTCCTTTGCCAATTCCGGATCTGCATTAGAAACACGCAAAGCTAAACGCAAACGAAGTGTATTGGCAAAACGACGCCATTTGTCAATATCGCCTCCAAAGCATTTGTCATCCTCGCTCTTGATAGTATATTGCGAACCCGGAATGTTTTCTTCATGCAATGCGGTGATTGCCTGATCCAAAATCGGGAAAATGAAATCTTTGTATACAGACTCTTGTGAAGTGTATTCCACATTTTCTTCAGGAGGCATAGCACCTTTTACGTAATACTTAATAGGAATATCACCGTATGTATCTGTTTGCATAGACAATAAATATGCATAATAGATACGAGTTACATAATACAATGTATGATAATATTCAGGATCACAGAAGTGACAAGTCTTTATAATCTGAGCATATTCACCAATCGTACGATCATCATAGAAGTGTTTCCAGCGACCACCAGACCATCCATCTGCATAAGAATAGGTAGGAGATGAGGTTACAAATCCACTCACGTTGTTACCCCAATACCCAGCATAAATATCATGAGTTAAGTTGGTTGTTGTCTGATAATCGTTATACGCACCTTCGTAAAGGAAGTTAGCTAATGTTACTCCAATAGCCCCTTCCATACCTTTGATACTTTTCAATGCACTTTCAGACAATTCATAGTCAATGTCAATGCCGTCCGGAGAAACATTTGCTACTGTCGGGTCATAAATAGGAGCATACGGGTCAGTATTTAACTCCTCAAAATCGTGACAGCCTGCCAGTGCCAACAGAGAGCACATGGCAACAGATTTATATATATTGAACTTCATAAATTACTATTTTATTTAAGATTAGAAACCTAAACTAACTGATAAACCAAATGTACGAGTATATGGCAAAGCCGCATAGTCGATAGCTTGAGAGAACATCGTTGTATCGTAACCACCTTCAGGGCTTGTACCCGGAGTATGTTTCAACAGATAACACAAGTTACGTGCTACAAATGAAACGTTCAATGCAGTCAACGGAGTTTTCTTCAGCAATTTTGACGGGAATGAGTAACCCAATGACAATTCTTTCAATTTAATGAATGAAGCATCATACAAGAAGTCTTCAGGCAACAATGAACCATAATACTGAGAAGCAGAAATCTTAGTAGTATTAGGTGTACCATCTTCATAAACACCCGGGAATACCATCATATATCCATCTTCCTCTCCACGATTAGCAGTACGTGCTGCCAAACCACTACCAGTAGCAACCATTTCTGAATAAGAGAAGATATCACCACCAAACTTCATATCAAACATGGCAGACAATGTAACGCCTTTATACGTGAAAGTAGGAGACACAGACATTGTAAGTTTCGGCTGAATATTTCCAATCGGGTTGGCCACACGATCACTTTCCTCAGTAGTGGTCAACGGCAAACCGTTCTCTTTATTAATCAAGATATTACCGTTTTCATCACGCTTATAAAGTGTTCCTGCATAAATTTCACCTAATTTTTCGCCTTCACGTGCACCTACTTTAATCGGGAAGTTTCCATCACCATTAAAGAACATATAACTTACTCCCTGATTTGGAGCCAGCTCCTTCACCATAGATACGTTATGAGCCATGTTTACATTCAAATCGAACGTAAAGTCTTTTGTATCCACGATAGTAGAATACAACATCAATTCAACACCCTGATTTGAAATCAAACCGGCATTTACCCATTGACCACCTGACCATGGAGCAGCAGCAGGTACTTTCATAATCTGGTTTTTAGTCTTACTGTAATAATAAGTGAAGTCGAAGCCCAAACGGTTGTTCAAGAATTTCATGTCCAGACCCACTTCATAAGAAGTAGCGATTTCCGGCTTCAGCTGGTCATTCATCTTCACATTATCTTTACTTGGAGTCAGCACACCTTTATCATATTTGAATGAATAAGTGTTATACAACTGATACGGGTCAGTATCCTTACCAACCTGAGCAGCAGACAAACGCAATTTAGCAAATGTCATCCAGTCTGGTAATGTTTTATCCAAAGAGCGAACGAAGTCAGAGATTACAAAGCTCAAGTTGGCAGACGGATAGAAGAATGAATTATTCTGCTTAGGCAATGTAGAAGACCAGTCATTACGTGCAGTCAAATCCAATGACAAATATTCCTTCCAAGCCAACTGTGCAGAACCAAATACTGAGTTCATGGCACGTTTGTAACCATCTTCATTTACTGAGTTAATCTGGTTAGCCGCATTCAACATCCAAGAACTCTTATCAACCATATTACCTACAGCAGCCCCCAATGTTTCATAACGCTGGTACATGAAGTTTGAACCCACATTGAAACCTAAACGGAAGTTATCGGTAATTTGCTTGTCACCTATCAACATGAATTCCGCATTTGATTCGAAGAAGTTTTCTTCACTGCGGTTCATTTCATCATTAGTGATAGCTGATACTGAAGTTTCATTATTGATACCATCACCGGCATTCGTACTTTCAATACGAGTACGATAATAGTCGAACGCATATTTAGCAGAGAAATGCAACCAGTCAGTAAAGTTGATTTTTGCATTGTAATAACCGAATGCACGCCAACGTTCATCTGAATTATGGCGTTGATGTAATACATAGTACGGATTACGTACGCCAGCTGACGGACCATGCCAGTTTACATGTACATGATCTTCATCTGAATATTGTTTCAAGTCATCCAAACGGATATTATTAGGAATACCCATCAACTGGTTAATGGCACCATAATTACCATATTCCGGACGATCGGTAGCTTTTGTACGAGATAATGAAAGTTTACCGTCCATTGACAGGTATTTGTTAAGCTCCGTACCGGCATTTAAGTCAATATTCGTACGACTCAATTCTTCATTCGGGAACACACCTTTATTACTTGACTGACCAAATGACGCACGGTAATGAGAAGTTTCTGTACCGTTCTGAATAGAAACATTGTGAGTCTGAGAGAAACCGGTTTCAAAGTAATCTTTCAACTTATCTCCGTAAGCCAGATACGGATAAGTTTCACCGTTCCATGCTTCTTTCATACTTCCATCCAAAACAGGTCCCCAGCTTGAACCATCTTCATTTGAATAGATAGCTCCTACAGGACCATTTTCTGGATTTGTATTAATATGTCCCTGGCCATAACGTCTTTGCATGTCAAGCGTTTCAGCTACATTCGTCCAAGTAAAGTTACCACTATAACGGATACCAAAACCGTCTTTTTTAGAACCTTTCTTTGTAGTTACCAAGATAACACCATTACCGGCACGGCTACCATAAAGAGCTGCCGCATTCGGACCTTTCAACACAGAAATACTCTCAATATCGTCCGGATTGATGTCTAACGAAGCACCACCACGGTCTACACCACCATAAAAAGAAGCATCAGAAGTACTGTTATCACTGAACGGTACTCCATCCACAATCCACAACGGTTGGTTATTGTCGCTCAATGAAGAGTTACCACGAATAGTAATCTTGGTAGAACCACCCAAACCTGTAGATGAAGTATTCATTGACAAGCCGGCTACCTTACCTTGCAAAGCACTGGTTACAGAAGGGTCACCCGTTTTATTCAATTCATCACTCTTCAATTCCTGTACAGCGTATCCCAGCATTTTTTTCTCACGCTTGATACCCAAAGCGGTAACGACAACCTCATCCAATACCTCCGTATCTTCATGCATAGTCAGGTCTATCACCTCTTTGCCTTCTACCTTCATCTCGACACTCTTATAGCCAATATAAGAGAACTGAAGCACCGCATTCCCCGGTACGTTCACAGTATAATTTCCATCGTAATCGGTAATGCTACCATTGGTAGTTCCTTTTTCCATGATAGTCACACCAATCAATGGTTCACCTGTCGCATCTACTATACGTCCGGTAATCGTCTTCTTTGCAGCACTCTGTGCAGGTGACTTCTTTACCGTGGAATTATCCATAGACAGATAAACGACTTTATCGTCTATTTTATAGGAAATATTTTTCCCACTCAAAGCCTTGCTCAGTACTTCCTGCAAAGAAGAATCTGTCACATTCAGAGATTCAAGTTGAACAGAAGCAAGCTTATCATCATAAAAGAACTGATAATCCGACTGAGCCTGGATTTCTTTAATTACACTCCCTAAATTAGGATTAGTCAGTGAAAGATTAAACTGCGCCGAAACCCACTGAAAAGGAGCCGCCGACAAGCCTAAAAAAACTAATGTCCTGAGATATTTTCCCGAACATAAGGATTGCATTTTCCCTTCTAAAAATAAATTCTTTTTAAGGTTAAACATAATCTTGTTATTTTAAATTATTACTACAATTTCCAATAGTACATATATAACAGCCACCCTATATAAAACACTTACTCAAATTCATTATTTTTTTCGGGAAATATAAAAAAATCGGCAAACACCTCATAAATGCGTGTTTGCCGAATCGGATTTTACTCCATGGGTTCAATCAAAACCTTATCACTCTCTATCTTGTATCTTATCGGAATGCTATTCTGTAGGGTCTTCATCACATCCTCCAGCTTTTCTTTTTTCTCTATCATGCCTGAATAGGTATGTGTCAAGTCTATATCCTTACGGACCTCAATCTTGACATGATATAAATCTTCCAGCACCTTGGCAATATCTTGAATCGTTGCATTCTGGAAAGGAACCATGTTATTCCGCCAAATCCCATCCATAAGCGAATTGGTCTCTTTGACAACCATCTTATGGCTGCTTTCTTCCACAATGGCTTTCTGTCCGGGAAGCAAAATAATTTTCGAATCATCATCACCCGACTCCACGAGCACCTCTCCTTCAATAAGAGAAGTTTCTGCGACGGTAGCTTGGTCATAACTCTTCATATTGAAAATCGTACCATGCACTACCACAGTCATCAATTTACTCTCTACCGTAAACTTATGCTTTCCAGTCTGACGAGCGACTTCAAAATAAGCTTCTCCATTCAGTCTGACTTTTCGGTTATCGCCTGCAAAGTTTTCCGGATATTCAAACACGCTTCCCTTATTCAACCAAACTTTTGTCCCGTCTGCAAGTTCAATCTTTCTTATCTTATTGTCTGCGTAAACCTTTATCATATCCTCGCTTGTCAACCCCTTAAAGGACAGCCATCCTATAAGCACCAGCACAAGCACGGCCGCTGCATATCGGGTCCACAAAAAGAGGTGCTTCATCTGTTTTTTCTCCTTCTTTTCCGAAAGCACAGACATCTCAACAGGCTGTACAACCGATTTCAGTCGTTGCATGGCTGCGTTTATTTTATCTTCTTCGTCGTATTTCCACTTTCCCAGATGATACAACTCCTCTATAGAAAACAAATACTTTTTGTTTTCGGGCGAAGCACTGATATACTCATTCAGTGCCTTCATGTCTTCAGTAGTCGCAGTTCCCTGAAGATACCTCCATATAATATCATCACTAATTTTATTCATACACACCTAAAAAAACAAATTAATAATAAAAGCAAATGACTGAGCTTTACACGCAGTATCTTCAATGCTTTGTACATATGGGCTTCTACTGTTCTCAGGGAAATACCAAGTATGTCGGCAATTTCCTTATTCTTCATCTCGTAGAGATAGCTCATTTTAAAAACTTTCCGGCTCTGATCCGGTAAGTCATTGATGGCAGATAGAATTTCCTTCTTCAACTCCATATTCTCCAACCGTGCCATTACCTCAGAGTTTTCATAATTGTAATAGGCAATCTTCTGGGCAAAAAATTCTTTTTCCTCCGAAGTATAACTATCCACTACCGATTTATGCTTCAGAAAATTGATGGACCTTGTATAAACAGACTTATATAAAAAAGACTTGATGTGGTCATCAAAATCAATCTTGCTTTTATTGTTCCACAATTCAACAAATACATCCTGAACAATATCTTCCGCATCATCCTCACCTACCAGACGGGTTGCATAAAACAACAATGCAGAATAATGCTGTTTAAACAAGCCATAATATATTGTTTCAAAATTATTTACAGACATAAGTGATCAGATTTGGTATTTATCACAAAGATAAATTTTAAAATCTATTTCAACAACTTTTATGCAAAGTCATCCACTAATACCTGTTCTTTATAATTATGCCGACAATTCTATCAAAGAGCTATCTTTATTTTCCTGAAAACAATCTTCTACCTATAATTCCTTTATACTGATGGCTACCCCACCACTGGGTGCCAGCTTTTGTCTGAGTTTAGTCTTATAACTTACCGTCCGTGTTTCTATCACATACTCTTTCGGATTTGTCCGCCAATCGGCTTTTTTTCCGTCTGCATAGATAACGGCTTGATATTTCTTGCCTTTCGGCAAAAAGCTGAAGTCGATAAGGGCTTCACGGCTGTTTTCATCCGTAATGCCTCCTACATACCATTCATTTTTTCCTTTGGCCTTACGGGCAATTGTGATGTAATCTCCCGGTTCAGCTTCTAATATATAGGTATGATCCCAGTCAACTGCCACATCCTTAATAAACTGAAACGCATCCGGATATTTCTCATAATTCTGATACAAATCGGCAGCCATCTGAAGCGGACTATACATCGTGACATACAAAGCTAATTGTTTTACTAGTGTAGTACCCAACTTTGCCTTGTTACTGCCATACACTGACAAGTCTCCCTCAAAAATACCCGGGGTGTAGTCCATCGGTCCTCCCATCAGACGGGTAAACGGAAGTATGGTCTGGTGGTCCGGACGAATGCCGTTGAATGATTCGAACTCTGTTCCTCGTGCCGACTCCTGTGCAATCCAGTTAGGATAAGTACGACATAAACCGGTTGGGCGAACCGCTTCGTGCGAATTGACCATAATCTTATACTGGGCCGCCTTTTCTGCCACACGGTTGTAGTGGTTCACCATCCACTGTCCATCGTGATGCTCACTACGTGGAATAATCGGGCCTACATATCCGGTTTTCACCGCATCGTATCCGTTATCTTTCATGAAACGGAACGCATCATCCATCTGACGCTCATAATCAGCCACAGACGAGGTGGTTTCATGGTGCATGATAATCTTTACCCCTTTGGAAGCCGCATACGCCTGTAACTCCTTCACGTCAAAATCTGGATAAGGAGTAGTAAAGCTATAAATAAATTCTTTGGCATGCGCATAGTTATCTTCCCATCCTTCATTCCATCCTTCCACCAGTACGGCATCGAATCCGTTTTTAGCGGCAAAATCGATGTATTCTTTCACATGAGCGGTATTGGCTCCATGATGTCCGTTAGGTTTCAACTGCTTGTAATTAGTCTGTCCAATCACGACATCCTGCGTATCGGTATAGGCCCATGTAGAACCTCCACCCGTGAAGTATTCCCACCATACACCAACGTATTTAGTAGGCTTTATCCATGAAGTATCCTCTATCTTACAAGGCTCATTCAAATTCAGAATCAGGTTGGAAGCCAGAATATCGCGGGCATCGTCACTCACAATAATCGTACGCCACGGCGTTACACTTCCAGTCTGAATGTATCCCTTGTTCCCATTCTTATCGGGCGTCAAGTGTGCACTCATAAGATAAGTTTCTGCATCCAAGTTCAAATGCATGGCCGGATAGTTTACCAGTGCAGCCTCATGAATATTGATATACAGTCCGTTATCCGACTTCAGCATCAGCGGAGTCTGTACAGCCAGATTCGGAGTCGGCGATTTACAAGCCAAAGGCTCATTACGGGCTTCATCAATTAAAAGAGGTACTTCCGAAAGGCGGGAAGTAGTTATCTGAAACTCATTGGTATCGTAGTCAGCCGGAATCCAGAAAGCTTTATGATTGCCAGCCAGCTGAAATTCTGTCAATTCTTCTTTTAGGGTAAAATGACGCAAATTACTTTGCACAGGGAATTCATAGCGGAAACCCAAGCCGTCATTAAATAACCGGAAGCGGATATTCAAAAGTCTGCCGGATTTTTCTTGTTTCAATGCTACCCACAACTCCTTGTGATGGTCTCTGATCTCACTGTTCTGCCCCCACACCGTATTCCAGACCGTATCGCAACTATCTATCTTTGTTTCTACTACGCTGAAATTACGGTCAAATGCAATCGAAGGAGTTATCTGAAAGCCCATTTTACTTTCTTTTATCACTTCTTTTTCTTTGTATATCAACGAATAGACTGGTTTGCCTTCGTCTGATAGATGAAACTGCATCTTGAAGTTTCCGTCGGGCGAGGTCAATGTCTGTGCCTTCACCGTTACAGATGCCGCCAGCAACCCAAGCAATACAAAAATCGTTCTCATCGCTGTATATTTTTTTATGTTCGTCATATCTGTTTTCATATATAACAATCATACAAAAAAAAACACTTACTGCATGACGCATAATATGAAAATAAAATACCCCTTCTATATTTCCGAGAATCCCTTTATCTATTCTCTGTTTCACACTGCGGGATTTATATCCCACAGTGTGAAATATGTATCCCACACTGTGGTTTTTGTATTTCACAGTGTGAAACAGAGAATATGCCACAACAAAATGACTTATATACAGAAAGGAAAAGATGTTTTATCAATATTGAAGCAAAAAAACTTCCGCACAAGGCAAGAAACGGTCATGTCCTTTCGCATTCAAATGAGCTGTATCGTTTACGCCTTCATTCTGAAAATAAATCTTGCGGAAAGCATCGCTTTGCGCAAAGATATTTCCCTTACGTGCTGCATCAAAAACAGGAATACTGTAACGCCCGCACACCTCTAATGTCGCATCCACGACTTTCTCGGCTGCACTGCCTGAAAAATTTTTCCGTGTCCAGCAGGTAAAGAAAAACAGCTTGGCAGAAGGATACTTTTCAATCAGCCCCTCACACAATATACCCAGTTTTTCCTTGTAATTATCAATACCGATAGAATCGAGAAGGGAAGCATCATTGTGTCCGGCAATGACCACCACATAATCCAATGAATCAGTCATTTCTTTATAACGTTTATACATCGCCTCGCCGAAACGAGCACGAGGCATGGCTACACAATTCCCATTACGCCCGTAATTGAAATATTGCATTCCATGCTTTTTCGCAAACTTATAATGCCATGTATATTCCACCGGCTCACGATGATTTCTCACATAGCTGTCGCCTATGACTCCGATACGTTTTCCATACAACGGATCAGACGACGTACTCACCTGTCCCCAAGCGGTATGGATACATACCCATGCCATAAGGATAAAAAAGAATCTCAACTGTTTCATATTGTTATCTCTGTTTACATAATTAATCCTTCCATTCATATACATACAACTGGTCTAATACCACTCCCTCATCCAATGCCTGAATCGTAATTCGATGTGTTCGATTTCCACGCAATGGAAATTTCAAACGAAGTACAGCCTGATTGGACAACACATTTTGTTTCCATTCTTCACTACGGCCATAAGTACGATAAGACACAGGAAGCGACTGCACCTCATCTAAAGAAACTTGCACGCGCAATTCATTTCCAACCACTGGATGTGCCGGAAGAAGACGAAGTTCCACTTCTACCGAGTCTGCCGGACACCCGTCAAAGTGAAACACCACTGAGGAGTCTTTTGAAATACCAGCTGCCATACCTTCGTACCCCAATCCCTCGCACGGCAACAGATTACCTTCCATAGCCTCCAGACCATTCCATTTAAAGAGACAGGAGCGAGTGGATTTCAAAGAATCAGTAGCCGTACTTTTCGGAATCCGTTGATATACAGATAAATTACGAGGTTTATAATCCATAAAACCTTGCCATTTCCCCTGGTTGTACCTATGTGTCAGCGATACAATACTGTCGAACGCTTGTTCACTCAATTGCCAGTCAGCCTTTCCGTGACGGGCCAACTGTGCATACAGACATTTCTTGTTCATCTGTGAAGCTCCCTGAACGGGATACTGTACCAAATGAAAATAAGCAGTACGCTTTGTCTCAGGCATTCTTCTGCTCCATACCTCCGCACGGTCTTCGAGAGCCTGGTAAAGCGACAACCGCTTCCGGATTTCTCCCTCACTCCAAGGAAGGTCAGTAACGATTTTGTATTTCGGATCTTTCTCTTCGGTTCTTGTATGTCCCATAAACTCCGGTTTACGGATGTATGCCAACCGGTAATGCTCCTGCAACAAGGGTAACAAAGCAGAAGCCGAAACAGCTCCAAACTCCCTAGACAGAAAATGGGAAAGATGTCCGGTAACTCCAGTCTGCTGCACCCGACCGATATTCCATGCCATATCCATAAACAACTCCGTCTGATACTCTGCCGGCTTTATATCCCCCACATTCAGAATCCACATCTGGCGGATGCCTTTTTCGTATGCCTGCTTCATCTGCTGATAAAGCAAATAAGGACTCGCCGTAGAAAGCCACAGGTAATCATGCGGACGCCCCCAATAAGACACATGATAGTAAATACCATTCCCTCCGGGACGAGCGGCCTCTTTGGCAGTAGGGAAATGGGTTATATATCCATAGTTGTCGTCACACCACATCAAAGTTACATCCTCAGGCACCTGTAGTCCTGCCTGATAAATATCCAGCACCTCCTTATACGGAATCAGCACTTGTGGCACTTTTGTCAAATCCTTTCCTTTATATTTTGCCAGCATACGACGCTGGTCTGCCAGAATCTCCGTAAGCGCCTTCTTCTGTTCTTCCAGTGTCTTGGCTCCCTGCATCTTGCCATCGTGCACACCGCGCATACCTAAGGTGTAAATATCATCTGAATGACGAAGTTGCTTTACGCGCTCCTCCCAGAAAAACAAGACATTTTTCCGGTTGTGTACATAATCATACTCCCCTTTCCCGGCCATTTTCCACTCGCCGTTGGTATTGCGCATCATCGGTTCACAATGAGAAGTACCCAAATAAATTGCATACTTATCGGCCATTTCCTTATTCCCTTCGGTAAAAAAGAAAGGAATGGAGCACTCATGCATGGCCGGCCAGAAAGTATTGGCCCGCAAGCGAAGCAACAGTTCAAAAATACGTGCATGCGTTTTCGGCCCTATCTGTCCTTTCCGCTCGGAAGGCTCATAATGTTTCCAACTCCAGGGAGTCAGTCCCCAATCTTCATCATTAATAAATATTCCCCGATAAGCTACCTGAGGATACTCCAGTTTCCGGAAACCTGCAGGCAAACAAAATTCCTCTTTTTTTTCGGGTACCGCATCAGCCCACCATTCCCATGGAGAAACTCCCATCATACGAGAAAGTTCAAGTACTCCATAAGCCGTTCCACGCTTATCACTTCCTGCCACGACCAGTCTTCCGTCAGGAAGTACATTCAATAAAAAAGCCTCTCTATGCTCGTCGAGCTGAGCTACATCCAGCTGGCGAGTATCAGCTAACGCTTGTAGCACGGAGCTTTCTCCCCATGTACCGACATAAATGTTTCCAGTATTCTCCGAACGAGATATATTTCCAGAAAGTACCGACCGGCAATCACGTCTCAACAAATCAAGTGCAACTTTCACCACCGGAGCTTCTGTAGTATCACACACCACCTTCATATTCTGCCCCGATTTCCAGACAAAATCTTGTGCTGCCCAACCAATATGACAAGAGATACAAATCAATAAAACAACAGCTAATTTTCTTTTCATACGTATTTTCATAGATGATTTGGTTGCAAAAAAACACATTTCCTGCATTTTCCTCCATGTAGAATAATATTTTTATATGGAATTTTGTATAAAAGGTCTGAACAAGACCTATTCTTTTCTTAATTCATGTTATAAAACATATTTCACACTTGCTATTTCCCTGAAAAGCCTTACCTTTGCAACGTGTTTTTCATAGTATTAGATTTAAGGTTAACAAAGGTTGGAGTTCAGCGGAACTCCTTTTTTTATGCCTATAGCTTAAATAAAGACGGAAAGTTCATTTGAATGGACAATTTTATCACCATTTATTTTCTGAATAATTCTATTTTTGAGGTCAAGTAAAACAACCCTAATTCTAGCTGTATCACATGAAAAAACAATTATTCTATTGCCTTCTTTCTTGCACATCGCTTTGCAGTATAACAGGTCATGCATTGGAGGTTTCCAAAACGTATGTTCCCAAAAAGAAAAGCATGTACCATAAAGAATGGATTGACTTCAACAAAAATGGTCGGAAAGATATTTACGAGGATCCTAAAGCACCATTAAACGACCGAATTGAAGACTTGCTTTCCCAGATGACCGTAGAGGAAAAAACCTGCCAAATGGTCACGCTTTATGGATATCAAAGAGTTTTAAAAGATTCATTGCCTACTCCCGACTGGAAAAACCAGTTATGGAAAGACGGTATCGGAGCTATCGATGAACATCTGAATGCGTTCCGAGGATGGGGTGTCCCTCCAATGCAAAATGAACTGGTATGGCCAGCTTCAAATCATGCCTGGTCCCTGAATGAGGTGCAACGCTTTTTCGTAGAAGAAACGCGTCTGGGTATACCGGCTGACTTTACCAATGAAGGTATCCGGGGAGTAGAGAACTATATTGCAACCAATTTCCCAACCCAACTGGCACTCGGACACACCTGGAACAGGGAACTGATACGCCAGGTAGGCTACATCACAGGACGAGAGGCCCGCTTACTGGGGTACACCAACGTATACGCCCCTATCCTGGACGTAGGCCGCGACCAACGCTGGGGACGCTACGAAGAAGTATATGGAGAAAGCCCTTATCTGGTAGCAGAACTGGGCATCGCCATGGGAAAGGGACTTCAAACCGACATGCAGGTAGCTTCTACAGCCAAACACTTCATCGCCTATAGTAATAACAAAGGCGCCCGCGAAGGTTTTGCAAGGGTTGACCCGCAAATGTCATGGAGAGAGGTAGAAAACATACATGCTTATCCTTTTACAAGAGTAATCCAGGAGGCTGGTATCCTGGGAGTAATGAGTTCCTACAATGATTATGACGGATTTCCTATCCAAAGTAGCTACTATTGGCTGACACAACGCCTAAGAGGCACCATGGGATTTAGAGGCTATGTAGTATCCGACAGTGACGCGGTAGAATATCTCTACAGCAAGCACAAAACGGCAAAAGACATGAAAGAGGCAGTCCGCCAGAGTGTAGAAGCAGGACTTAACGTACGCTGTACGTTCCGTTCACCAGAATCATACGTACTCCCGTTGCGTGAGCTGATTCAGGAAGGAGGACTCAGTATGGAAACCATTGACAACCGGGTAAGAGATATCTTACGTGTCAAATTTCTGACAGGTCTGTTCGACACACCTTATCAGACAGACCTTGCTTTAGCTGATAAAGAAGTCAACAGTGAGGCACATCAACAAGTTGCCTTACAGGCTTCCCGCGAAGGGCTCGTGCTGCTGAAAAATGCAAACAATCTGCTTCCTTTGGATAAATCCCAAATCAAGCGTATTGCCGTATGTGGTCCGAATGCCGATGAAGCATCCTTTGCACTTACCCATTACGGTCCCGTTGCAGTAAAAGTAACTACCGTACTGGAAGGTATCAAACGACAAGTAAAGGAAGGTACAAAGGTAACCTATACCAAAGGATGTGACCTCGTAGATGCCAACTGGCCGGAATCAGAAATCATTTCTTATCCACTTACCGCAGAGGAAAAAACCGAAATTCAGAAAGCTGTCGATAATGTCAAAGAAAGTGACGTAGCTGTAGTAGTATTGGGAGGAGGTATCCGCACCTGTGGAGAAAACAAATCGCGTACCAGCCTGGATCTCCCCGGCCATCAGCAGCAACTTTTGGAGGCCATAGTAGCCACCGGAAAACCGGTAGTGCTGGTACTGATTAACGGTCGTCCACTCAGTATCAACTGGGCAGATAAATTTGTACCGGCCATTCTGGAGGCCTGGTACCCTGGTTCGCAAGGAGGAACAGCTATTGCCGAAGCCCTCTTCGGAGATTACAATCCGGGAGGAAAGCTGACTGTTACCTTCCCTAAAACCGTAGGTCAGATACCTTTTAACTTCCCGGCCAAGCCTGCTTCACAAGTAGACGGCGGACAAACACCTGGCATGAAGGGTAATCAATCGCGTATCAACGGCCCACTCTATCCGTTCGGATACGGACTGAGTTATACCACTTTTGAATACACCGACTTACAACTCTCCTCTCCTGTCATTACCGATAAAGAGCCGGTCACCGTGACCTGTAAAATTAAAAATACCGGTACACGAAGCGGAGATGAAGTGGTACAGTTGTACACACGCGATGTCGTCAGCAGTGTGACCACGTATGAAAAGAACTTGCGCGGCTTTGAACGCGTACACTTGGAGCCGGGTGAAACCAAAGAGGTCAGCTTCCAGCTACTTCCACGCGATTTCCAGTTACTCAACAAAGACAATCACTGGGTCGTAGAGCCGGGTATGTTCCAGATTATGATAGGGGCTTCTTCCGAAGACATCCGACTGAAAAAAGGACTTGAAATCCGAGCTTACGGACAAGCATCCGCCAATGAAATAATAGAATCGGACCCGCGTGACTTTATCAGTGCCAGCAAAAACAAGAGCCATATCCTCCATGTGGTTGACGGAGACTATTCCACTACCTGGAAAGGTGAAAAAGGGGAATACATATCCTTCGAACTGGCAGAGAACGCCAAAGTAGACCATATCAATGTAGCCTGGAAAAATGCAGAAGCCGGCACACACTACGAGATTCAGATTTCCAGCGGAGGCGGACAATTCCTTCCGGTACAACGCAGAGAAGTTACTCCCAATCAGGAAGAAACCATTCGGTTCAACAAGACAGGAGGCAGTGACCTGCGTATCCTGATAACTAATGGAAGTGCAGAAATTGCAGAAATCAAATTGCCGGAACTGAGAAAAGAGTAACTTTGTCCCGATGAAAGAAAATAACAAAGTTCTATTGGGAATGAGTGGCGGCACCGACAGTTCGGTTGCCGCCCTTCTATTGCAAGATGCAGGCTACGAAGTGACCGGCATCACCTTTCGTTTTTATGAGAAAGATGGAAATACAGAATACCTGGACGATGCACGTGACCTATGCCGTACGCTAGGCATACCTCATCTGATTTACGATGCACGGGAAATGTTTCAGGAAAAAATCATACGCTATTTTATTCAGGAATACATGGCCGGACGTACTCCGGTACCTTGCACGCTCTGTAACAACTACCTGAAATGGCCCTTGCTGCAACAGGTAGCAGACGAAAAGGGTATTTACCATCTGGCCACCGGGCACTACGTCAACAAACAAAAAATAGATGGATACTGGTACATTACTTGCGGAAATGATACAGATAAAGACCAGTCTTTCTTCTTGTGGGGACTTCCACAATCCATTCTGGAGAGAATGTGCCTCCCTATGGGCGGACTGACCAAGACCCGTGTACGCGAAATCGCCGCTGCACGCGGATTTCTGAAAGTCGCCAAGAAGCGTGACAGTTTAGGTGTGTGTTTTTGCCCGATGGATTACCGCACCTTCCTGAAAACTCATGTACCCGAAGGAGAAATCATCCCTGGAAACTTTTATGACGAGCAAGGACAGAAAATCGGGAAACATGAAGGCTATCCGTTTTACACTATCGGACAGCGAAGAGGACTGGGTATTCACCTGAACAAAGCGCTCTTTGTCAAGGAAATCATTCCGAAGGAAAATAAGGTAATTATCAGCGATAATCTACACGCACTGGAGAAAGACGAAATGTATCTCACACACTGGAACCTTATCAATCCCGATGTAGTGCTTGGACACGAAGATGTCATTGTCAAAATACGCTACCGGAAACAAGCCAACCGATGCACTGTCACCTTACTGGACGACCAGCGACTGCATATACAACTGCATGAGCCGCTGGCTTCTATTGCCAGCGGGCAGGCAGCTGCATTTTATCGGGGTAATACCGTATTGGGAGGAGGGATTATTGAGTAATCAACAATCCTTCTCTCTGCATTTTTCAAAGAAATAATCTGTAAAGAAACGCGCGTTTCTCTTCATTGTTTCTCGTCCATGTTCCTCACCCAACGCACTATTCAGACAAGCATCCGGAAGCATATCGGCATCCTGCAGGGCACAACTCAAATCGTAAGGTATCACATTGGGATTCAAGATAAACATGGCAGCCTGCTTCTTGGCTGCTTCAGCATCATAGAATGTATTATCCGGTGAAGAAATGCATTCACATAACTGCATTTGAACATGTATGCCGGTATGTGGAGAAACCATCAGCACCAATCCGTGTGTGGCATCCATCTTCGGCAATTCTATTCCTTCTTTTTCCTTATATCCCAATTTCTGAGAAAGAAAATCCTGCACTTCTTCTTCTGATTTGCAGAATACAAATTGCTTGCCACCGGATGCTTTCATAAATTCATCAAATGTTTTCTTAATGCCCTCACATGCGGCAATTCGCTGGTCAATCTCTTCCTGCACTTTCTCCTGTAAATCGGATACAACCAGCATACCGTCTTGCCACCAGGCTTCTCCGTACTGTACCAGTCGGCAACTTAATATGGTTACTCCTTCTTTACGGGCTTTCAAGGAATCCATATTCAAGGAATCTTTCCGAATACTCAGCTGTTCTCCTTCTTTCTTCGATAAATCTTTTACAAACAGGAATTTTTCATCTTCTCCTTCATAAAGATACATTTCCTGAGGAAGAGCTTTTACTTCCGCCCACAAAGCTGTTTCAGGATGACTCTTTCCTATCAAAGCCAGCCATTCTACCGATGTCAAGGAAAGCAAGTTCTTGCGTCCTTCAAACAGAATGTTCTGCTTTACATCGTACGACAAAATATGCGGATTGACATTCTGCCCCATCCGTGCAACCGTATCTACCACTCTCTGATATTCACCCCGGTTTTCAAAGCCTACATAACTGCAGAAATGGAACCACTCCAGTACACTACGATAACGCATATAATCGTTTTCTCCAAAGGGTTCCCCATAAAACATCGCATACAACCGCTCATTCTCTGGAGCCACCTGAAACTCTTCCGACAAATAATCATAGATTTGATTAGCCAATTCCTCAAAAGCCGGATTCTCTGGATTCAATACGCCACCAGCCTGTTTCTCCATGCATTGAAGATAATGCCATAGCAGAAACTGCAAATCTTCCGGATTCACTTCTCCCGGATAATAATCTTTTTCTTTTTCCGGAGTCATAAAAGGAATAAGGCAACCATACCGCTTACGGCATTCTTCAGAAAATGCTTGCCAGATTCCGGTCTGCGAAATCACATCCTGAAACCAAAGCGTCAAATAAATGGCAATTCCATGCACTGAATGTTCCGGATAACGTCCTCCGACAAAGTCCTTTAAACATGCAGCTATATGATTGGCAACGTTTACATAGTACGTGTCTACTTCATCCTGTCGTTCGTATGGTTGAAATAACATCCACTCTTTTACATATATCTTTTTCATATTACATAAGATTTTAAGTTCTGGAGTGCAAATGTAAAATAATTATGAGAACAAGCAAGCTATCCCAAAGAGACTTATTTATTATTCACAAGTAATTCACAACCTGTTAATTTCCATATTATACTGATAATCAACTATAAACTAGAATATCAACAACTATATCCACACGTCTTTCAACAAGTAATTAACCGAGGTGTTTATATCCTATTTTCATAAAAAAATCCTGTCAAGATCTTTTTTTAAAAGCCCTGACAGGATACTATCATTATTCTTCAAATAAATTTACTCTTTCCGTTTTGCCTTCAACTCTTCGGCAGGCACCATGCGGTACAGACGGTCGCTAGGGCGGATACGGTCGGGCACTTTAAACGACACATGTACCCCCTTCTTCACCACATCCACCGGCTTCAAGTCTACACGAGCTTCGTCCAAGGTGACATACATGGCACCGGTAGTAGGACCAGTAATCAACAATTTATCGCCAACTTTAATTTCTGAAGCTTCAATCAGGAATTCAGCCACTCCGATGTTAGAGAAGTACTTGATTCCACGTCCGGCATATACCTTACGCTCCGTCGCTTCCGAACCGTAGTTCTTGCTCCATTCACCCAAACGCTGTCCTAAATAATAGCCGTTCCAGAAACCACGATTGAATACTGTCTTCAGACGTTCATCCCAGTTGGCCACCTTTTCATCGGAGAATGTACCGTCAATGTACGACTGGATAGCTTCCTTGTAGCATTCTACTACTGTACGTACATACTCAGGTCCACGAGCACGACCTTCAATCTTGAATACCCGTACACCCGCTTCAATCATCTCGTCCATAAAATGAATGGTCTTCAAATCTTTCGGCGACATAATGTACTGATTATCCACTTCCAGCTCAATGTCACTTTCCTTATCCTTTACCGTATACGCACGACGACATACCTGCATGCAAGCTCCGCGATTGGCCGAAGCATTCAACTCGTTCAGGCTCAGGTAGCACTTTCCGGAAACTGCCATACACAAAGCTCCGTGACAGAACATTTCGATACGAACCAGTTCACCCATCGGACCCTTAATTTGCTGCTCCTGAATGGCATCGTAAATCTTACGGACCTGTTTCAGGTTCAGTTCACGTGCCAGTACCACCACATCGGCAAAACGTGAATAAAATTTCAATGCTTCTGCGTTACTGATGTTCAACTGAGTAGAAAGGTGTACCTCCTGTCCCACTTCATTACAGTAAGCCATTACCGCCACATCGGCCGCAATGACCGCACTGATACCTGCTTCTTTCGCCGCATCCACAATTTTACGCATCAAGGCAATATCCTCGTCGTAAATAATGGTGTTAATAGTCAGGTAACTCTTTACTCCATGTTCATCGCATATCTTGGCGATTTCACGCAAATCGTCTATAGTAAAAGTGCTCGCCGAACGCGCACGCATGTTCAAGCTTTCAATACCGAAATAAATAGAATCGGCTCCGGCATGAAGGGCAGCCGCCAATGACTCGCGTGAGCCCACGGGCGCCATGATTTCAAAGTCTTTGATTGTATAACTCATTTCCGTGATTGTAATATTACGGTGCAAAGGTAGCGTTTTTTCAGGATATAATAAAATTTCACTACCTTTGCGCGACAATATCAAGGCAATGAAAATTAGAAACATAGATTTAGGAGAAAAGCCAGTATTGCTGGCACCGATGGAAGACGTCACCGACCCTGTATTCCGCCTGATGTGCAAGCAGTTTGGTGCCGACATGGTGTACACGGAATTCGTATCGAGCGATGCCCTGATTCGTTCGGTAGGGAAGACCATGCTGAAACTGAACATCAGCGAAAAAGAGCGTCCGGTAGCCATTCAGATTTACGGAAAGGATACGGATACCATGGTGGAAGCAGCCCGCATCGTAGAACAGGCCAAGCCTGATATATTAGACCTGAACTTCGGTTGCCCGGTGAAGCGGGTGGCAGGAAAAGGCGCCGGTTCCGGCATGCTGCAAAACGTACCCAAGATGCTCGAAATAACCCGTGCGGTAGTAGATGCCGTAAAGATTCCGGTTACCGTGAAAACCCGTTTAGGATGGGATGCAGAACACAAGATTATCGTAGAACTGGCGGAACAATTACAGGACTGCGGAATTGAAGCATTGACCATCCACGGACGTACCCGTGCACAAATGTATACCGGTGAAGCCGACTGGACCCTGATTGGAGAAGTCAAGAAGAATCCGAGAATGCGTATTCCCATTATCGGAAACGGTGACATCACTACCCCACAACGTGCCAAAGAATGTTTTGAACAATACGGAGTAGATGCCATCATGATTGGACGGGCCAGCTTCGGACGTCCCTGGATTTTCAAGGAAGTAAAACATTATCTGGAAACAGGTGAAGAGTTACCGCCTCTTTCTTTCAAATGGCGGATGGATGTATTGCGTCAGGAAGTGCTCGACAGTGTAAACCTGCTGGATGAACGCAGAGGTATCCTGCATGTACGCCGTCATTTAGCTGCATCCCCTCTTTTTAAAGGGATTCCTAATTTCAAGGATACACGTATTGCCATGCTTCGCGCAGAAACATTGAATGAACTGAATGGCATATTAGACCATATAGAAGCTACTTTCGGTAAGGAATAAATAATCCTTACCGATTTTTTTAATACATCCGTTTAAAGACCGGAGAAATAAACCAACGCTTATACATCAGCGTAGCCAGCTGATATACGAAGAAAGCGGTAATAAGTCCCACCAGCGAATCAATCAGGTAGTGCGCCTGAATATACACTGTGGCACAGCACAGCAACACATAGAACGGGAACAGAATGTAGGCCAATTTTCGGTTCACACGCCAGGCCATAATCATCACAATCGTTGAGATTCCCACATGTGAACTGGGGAAAGCTGCCGTAGGACGTTCACCCACTTCCTGTGAAGCTTCTACCAGATTATAGAAGAATCCGTGTTCATATCCCGGACCAGGAAGCAAGAAAGTATTGTCATTAAAATAATCTCCTATTGCCGGAAAATCACAAGCGTTCACTTTATCCATTCCAATGGCCGGGAAATAGAATTGCGGTCCGGCCACCGGCACCAGAATGTAGAACAAATAGTAAATGAAGAAAGAAGTGACCAGCACGAAGCAAATCTTCTCAAACCATTCAAAACGGGTCAGGAAATAATATACCACCACAATCAGCATCATGGGATAGTAAAAGAAATACCCCATATTGAAAGGCTCACTGAACCACATGGAAGGACACAGCTTGCTAAATTCCACCGAAGGCTGGCAATGAAAAATAGCCTGTTCGGCGGAAGCAAACACGTAATCCAGGTTCGGGAACAAGCGGTTAAATTCAAACGTATCCGGATACCAGTATGCCAACAATGACATTTGCACGACCATACGGACAAAAGCCGTCAAACGACAGGGGAATGCCTGATACAAATATATCAGTACGAACGTCAGGACCACAATGCCCAAACGTTCCAGCAACATCATCCCGGGATGATCCATCCGGGGATACAAAAGCAAAATCAAAATAGTGGTTAGTGCATTGTAAATCAAGCTAATGCTTTCTACAGCAAACAAGCCCTTTCCACTTTCTACTCGTTCAAATAACTTCAGTTCTATAGCCATCCTTCTTTTTTATACCAGGCAATGATTTCTTTTACACCTCTTTCCAACGGATATTCGGGAACATATCCTAACTCCTTTTCCAGCGGTGAGATGTCGCACCGCCAGTTGCGCTGTTTCATAATACGATATTTATCACAATTCAGTGTACTCGTCTTACGGAGTATCCGTCCTACATTCTCTGCCACAAAGGAAATGGCTTTCAAAAGAAACAACGGACAAACGAAACGAAGCATCCACGGGTCTCCCAATTCTTTCCGAATCAAGTCGGAAAACGTATGACTACTGTATACCTTTCCGTCGCTCACAAAATAAGCGCGGCCTGTGACATTTTTTTCAATAGCCAGATAAATGGCCTGTACCAAGTCCTTCACAAACACAAACGTAATATCCTGACGTTTGAAACCTGCTGCAAAATCCACATGCTGCTGCACGGACTTCGCCATCAGGAAATAATCGCGTTCCCGTGGACCGTAAACTCCCGTCGGACGGAAAATCACATACGGAAAATTGGTCAAGGATTTCAGATATTCCTCGGTATGCAGTTTACTCAGTCCATACGCCGTATTAGGTCGGGGAGTGTCCGTTTCACAAATGGATGAATAGTCTTTTTCCCGAATCGGTCCAAATATACTTAACGAACTTATGTAAATAAAGTTCACGGGAAGCATGTCTAATCGCTTCAGTGTCTCAATAAAATGTCGGGTAGCCCAGTAATTCCCGATTTCAAAATCGGCCTTGTCCAGGCATTTGGTCACCCCTGCACAATGAATAATGTAATCCCATTTCCCATGCTGGCGTTTCTGTTCTTCCAACTGACTGGCCAGACGATCGGAATCAGTAAAATCTAGTACGGCAAAATGGATACGCGGGTCCTGCAAATATTTCCGGCTGCTACTCTTCCGCACACCGGCCCACACCTGCATGCCACGCTCCAGCGCACCTTCCACTAAAAAGCTCCCGATGAATCCACTGGCACCAGTAACTAATATTTTTTTCTCCATAAACTTATTTTTCCGGTTCTACATGGATACTGATGTAGGTATCCTCTCCAAAAGTATCCCGCAACTTCTGCTCAATGGCAGTAGCCTTTTCATGTGCCTCATGTAGCGAGATACTTCCGTCCATCCGCACGTGCATATCTATCGCATAATGACTTCCAATACGGCGGGTACGCAAATGATGCGGCTGCGACACGCCATCCAGCGACAATACCGTCTGCGTAATTTCCTGCTCTATATCATCGGGCAACGAGCGTTCCAATAATTCATCAATGCAAGCCTTCAGCTGCTTCACGGCCACCTGCACAATAAAGAAACTGACAATCACTGCCGCCAGAGGATCGAGCACACGCCAGCTTTCTCCCAACAGGATAGCTCCTCCAATACCTACGGCCGTACCGATGGAAGAAAATGCATCACTGCGGTGATGCCAAGCATTGGCTATCACTGCCGGACTATTACAGCGTTTTCCCACCAGCCGGGTGTAATGAAACAAAATTTCTTTCGATACCACGGATACAATGGCAGCAGCCAGTGCAATCCAGCCAGGCGACTGTAATGCCTCTCCTTTTGCAAAACTGATGATTGATTCTATTCCACTCCAGCAAATTCCTACTCCTACAGCCAGCAAAGCCGCTCCAATCAAGAACGTAGCCAGTGTTTCATACTTTCCATGTCCGTAATCATGTCCCTTATCTTCCGGTTTGCTGGAAATACGCACAAACACGATGACAATCAAGTCCGTTATCAAATCCGACAAAGAGTGTACCGCATCGGCAATCATCGCCGCACTCTTTCCACCGAAACCTGCTGCAAACTTACAGACTACCAGCAGAATATTGACCAGACTACCCACCAGGGTTACCTTGTAAATCTCACGTTCGCGAACGGATGTTCCAATCTCATTCATATCTTACTTTTGTAAAAAGAATGTGGCAAAGATAATAGTTTTTCAGCATCTTAACAGAAAAAACCACGTTTATTCCCCGGAAATCACTTTCTTTGTATAAAGATAATCTTATCAACAGCAGAGAGCTGTTGATTTAAAACAAAACAACATGGCTAAAAAGAAAAAAGAAAAGAAAGGCGGAAAGCACCTGAAGAAAAAAGAGCTCGTAGAGATACTGCTCAACTATTTCCGTACAAAGCCGAATGAAGCATTCAGCCTCAAGCAGTTGTTCCAAGCTCTAAAACTTACAACCCATCCAGGAAAAATGCTCTGCATCGATGTAGTGGAAGAAATGTTGGAAGACAACTTCCTGATTGAAATCGAAAAAGGGCGCTATAAAATCAATGACAAAGGACAGATTCTGACCGGAACCTTCGTACGTAAAAGCAATGGAAAGAACTCGTTTATCCCTGAAGAGGGAGGAGAACCCATTTTCATTGCGGAACGCAACTCTGCCCATGCAATGAACAATGACAAGGTGAAAGTTGCCTTGTGTGCCAAACGTAAAAAGCATCAGCTGGAAGCGCAGGTAATCGAGATTCTGGAACACGCCAACGAAACCTTTGTCGGCGTATTGAAAGTCAGTAAGAATTATGCGTTCCTGCTTACGGAAACCAGCACCCTGGCTAACGACATCTTTATCCCGAAAGACAAGCTGAAAGGCGGGAAGAACGGCGATAAGGCTATTGTCCGCATTACCGAATGGCCGGAAGAAGCAAAGAATCCGTTTGGCGAAGTGATCGACATCCTCGGAAAAGCAGGTGACAACACCACTGAAATGCACGCTATTCTGGCTGAGTACGGATTGCCGTACGTATATCCGCAGGCAGTAGAAGCTGCAGCAGAGAAACTGTCGGCCGATATCACGCCGGAAGATTATGCCGAACGCGAAGATTTCCGTGATGTCGTGACGTTCACCATCGACCCGAAAGATGCCAAAGACTTTGACGATGCGTTGTCCATCCGCACCCTGAAACCCGGCTTATGGGAAGTGGGTGTGCATATTGCGGACGTATCTCACTATGTAAAAGAGGGAAGCATCATCGACAAGGAAGCGGCCAAACGTGCGACTTCTGTCTATCTGGTAGACCGTACCATCCCGATGCTGCCGGAACGTCTGTGCAACTTTATCTGCTCCCTGCGTCCTGATGAAGAAAAACTGGCTTACTCTGTCATTTTCGAAATGAATGAAAAAGCGGAAGTGAAAAACTACCGCATCCGTCATACAGTAATCAAATCCAACCGTCGGTTCACGTATGAAGAAGCACAGCAAATCATTGAAACAGGAGAAGGTGACTACAAGGAAGAGGTGCTTCAACTGAATCGTCTGGCACAGATTCTGCGAGAGAAACGAATGGCTGCCGGCTCTATCAACTTTGACCGCTGTGAAGTAAAATTTGAAATTGACGAGACCGGTAAACCGCTCAGCGTATACTTCAAGGTGTCTAAAGAAGCCAACAAGCTGATTGAAGAATTCATGCTGTTAGCCAACAAAACGGTGGCAGAATACGTAGGAAAAGTTCCTAAGAACAAAAAGCCGAAGGTACTTCCTTATCGTATCCACGACCTGCCCGACCCCGACAAGCTGGATAACCTGAATCAGTTTATCGCCCGCTTCGGTTACAAAATCCGCACAGGAGGTAGCAAAGCAGAAGTATCCAAGTCCATCAATCACTTGTTAGGCGAAATTGAAGGAAAGAAAGAACAGAACCTGATAGAAACAGTGTCTTTACGCGCCATGCAGAAAGCACGCTATTCAATTTATAACATCGGACACTACGGACTGGCATTCGATTACTACACGCACTTCACCTCTCCTATCCGCCGTTATCCGGACTTGATGGTACACCGGCTGCTTACCCGTTACCTGGCAGGAGGACGAAGCGCACAAGCCGACAAGTATGAAACTCTCTGCGAACACAGTTCGGCAATGGAGCAGACTGCAGCCAGTGCAGAACGCGCATCCGTGAAATACAAACAGGTGGAATTTATGGGTGAACGTATCGGAGAAGTGTACGATGGTGTAATTTCCGGTGTGACAGAATGGGGACTCTACGTGGAAATCAACGAAAACAAATGCGAGGGCATGATTGCCATGCGCGACCTGGGCAACGATTTCTATGAGTTCGACGAAAAGAACTATTGCCTCATCGGACGTCGTCACCACCAGAAATTCAGCCTCGGCGACCCGATTAAGATTAAGGTAGCCCGTGCTAACCTGGCTAAGAAACAGCTGGATTTCGTATTGGCCGAAGCTTGACGAACCGCATTTAAATAAATAATTTCCCCGCTTCTTTTTAGAGAACAAAAACTTTCTACAAAGAAGCGGGGATTTTTATTATTTCACTCTGCGATTCAACTGGTTATTCGCTTTCTCCGGACGGGACTTTCCCACCCGTTTTCCACTTGTCTTTTTCTTATTGCTCTGTTTTGCCTTGAAAGCAAACGGATTTTTCTTGTTTACTACCATACCATTCTGATTTTTCTACAAAAATAAGATTTTATTGGATTCATCACAAAATATCGTTACTTTTGCCAATTATCAAAAAGGAATGCTTATGAGCCCAATTGATTACACACATATACTGACAAAGGCTGTTGACGAACTTTCCGACAGTCAATCTTACCGTGGGCTGTTCCATCAGCACAGAGAAGGTGAACCGCTTCCTTCCGGAAAATCACTGGAACGTATTGTAGAACTGTCACGTGCCATCTTATTCCCCGGCTACTTCGGTAACTCTACCATCAACAGCCAGACCATCAACTACCACATTGGTGTCAATATTGAAGAGCTGTTTTCTCTGCTCATCGAACAGATACAGGCCGGATTGTGCTTCGGGGTAGAAAATTCAGGCCAGTGTGACTGTCAGTCGCCTTGTCGTGCTACAGCTACCCAATTAGCAGCAGAATTTATCAGCCGTCTGCCGGAAATCCGCCGGATTTTGGCTACAGACGTAGAAGCTGCATACTACGGCGACCCGGCTGCCACCTGCTTTGGTGAAATTATCTGCTGTTACCCTGTTATCCGTGCAGTGACCAACTACCGGATTGCCCACGAACTTCACCGGCTCAACGTGCCTCTTATTCCGCGTATCATCACGGAAATGGCTCACTCTGAAACCGGAATCGACATCCATCCGGGTGCGCAAATCGGACATCATTTTACCATTGACCACGGTACGGGTGTCGTAATCGGCGCGACCTGCATCATCGGCAATCACGTGAAACTGTACCAGGGTGTCACATTGGGTGCCAAGAGTTTCCCTTGCGACGAACAGGGAAACCCCATCAAGGGTATTCCACGCCACCCGATACTGGAAGACAATGTGATTGTCTACTCCAATGCCACCATTTTAGGACGTATCACTATTGGCGAAGGAGCTACCATTGGAGGTAACATCTGGGTAACGGAAAGTGTACCCGCCGGTGCCCGCATCGTACAGCGAAAGAGCAAGGAAAATTAAAGAAAAAATTACCCATTCAAAAACGCACTTACGTTTACTCCAAAACGCAAGGACGTTTGAAACCAAACGCAAGTACATTTCATCTAAAACGCCCTTGCGTTTCAATCCAAACGTAAAGGCGTTTTAGAGTAAGCACAAAGACATCTTATTATTGATGGCTGAAACGGCCTTTTTTTTACTTAAGAACCTTAAAAAATAACGTCCGCAGTCCCGGAAAGCTCACCGGAAACTGCGGACGTTTTTTTGTATATAAAATAATAAGAATGCTTAGAAAGCCTTATGGTAGAGCGCTTCAATATCTTCTACTGAAGTCGGACGCGGGTTACCTCCAGTGCAGACATCATTGAATGCATCGATAGCCAACTGATGCAAGTCTTCTTCCTTCACACCGATTTCATGCAACTTCTGCGGAATACCGATGCTCAAAGAAAGCTGGCGAACAGCTTCTACCGCAGCTTTTACACCTTCTGCTTCGCTCATACCGGCAGTATCTACTCCCATTGCCTTGGCAATATCCAGGTATTTCGGTGCAGCAGGAGATTCTGCATTGTATTCCATGACGTAAGGCAACAGCAATGCATTAGCTACGCCGTGCGGAGTGTCATAGTGCGCACCGAGAGGATGAGCCATAGAGTGAACGATTCCCAGACCTACGTTGCTGAATCCCATTCCGGCAATATACTGTGCCTGCGACATGGCTTCACGAGCTACCGGATCACTGCCATTGTCTACGGCAGCCTTCAGGTTCTTGGCAATCATCTCAATGGCCTTCAGTTCAAACATATCTGACATCACCCAAGCTCCCGGAGTAATGTAGCTTTCAATGGCATGTGTCAGGGCATCCATACCTGTAGCCGCAGTCAGGCCCTTCGGCATAGAATACATCAGTTCAGGGTCTACGATAGCTACCGACGGAATATCGTTCGGGTCTACACACACCATTTTCTTGGTAGCAGCCTCATCAATAATCACATAGTTGATGGTTACCTCAGCTGCAGTTCCGGCAGTAGTAGGCAGAGCAAAAGTCGGCACTGCTTTATGGCGCGTATCTGCTACTCCTTCCAATGAACGCACATCGGCAAATTCCGGATTGTTCACTACGATACCGATACCTTTCGCCGTGTCAATGGAAGAACCTCCACCCAATGCTACGATAAAGTCGGCACCGGAAGCCTTGAAAGCTGCCACACCGTTCTGTACATTGGCAATGGTGGGGTTGGCTTTTACATCACTGTATATTTCGTAAGGAATACCTGCCTTTTCGAATACTTCCACTACCTTGTCGGCTACGTGAAAACGAATCAGGTCCTTGTCAGTCACAAAAAAAGCTTTCTTGAAACCTCTACGGCCTGCTTCTGTAGCGATAGCTTCACGACATCCGGCACCAAAGTAAGAGGTCTCATTCAAAATCATTCTGTACATAATTTCATGGTTTTAAAAGGTTAGATTTAATATTTATTTCGGAAGATGGAACACGTCCGTCAGTTCCTGCATTTGTTCTTTCGTCATACCGTCCGGTTCAAATCCCATACAACGGGCATTGATGTAAATCTGGGCAGCCTTGGTCAGCACGTCAATCTGGTCGAATGCATCCATTACATCGGTACCGACAGCAAACACACCGTGTTTTTCCCACATTACCACATCATAGTCGTCCAGTTCCTTCAGTGTAGCATCTGCCAGTTCTACTGAGCTCGGCATTTTATAAGGTACGATACCCAATCCACGCGGACAGAATGCCTTTGTTTCCGGAATCATGCTCCACAACAGATAAGTCAGTACATCTTTTTCCAGGAACTTCGGAGTATGGCTCATGGCCACCAGTTCGATGGGGTGTGTATGTACAGTAGCCTTTTTCTGGGCACCTTCCGCAATCAGCGTATTGTGAACAGTCAGGTGAGAAGCCACTTCCGAAGTCGGCATCACCGGCTGGTCAGCAATAATGACATAGCTGGCACAATCGTCACAGATACGAATCACCGAACCGTTTTCCATCGGCCAGCGAGCCAGGTCGCGCATACGTTTCTGTGTACCTTTGCAGAAGAAATAACAGCCTTTCAGATGCGGTAATACTGCTCCAATCTGTTTCGGTTCACTGATGGCCGGCATCTGACGGATTTCATCGTCAACAAACTCTGTTACATTGATAGTAATATTTCCACCATTGCGTTCAGCCCATCCTTTTTGCCACAAGTATCCGGCCACTTCGGCCACTTTATTGATTTCACGGGCCAAACCCGGACGTCCTTCAAGAATTGATTTCATTATATTATGTATTTAAATTTAATTTTTTATTTCAACAGCTGCGGAAGGAAAGAAGATACAATCAGGACAATCAGTCCCAGTACCAGTACCCAGATAGTCTTTGCAGAACATCCTTTCCATTCCTTCAGAATAATTCCCCACACATTCGAGAATGTCACGTTTAGCGACATCAGGATACACCAGGAGAACGTAAGCAGTACCGGTGAAGCTATCAGGAAACCTTTTCCCAGACTCAAGCCAAAGAACTGACTATACCATAACACACCGGCCAACGCACAGAACAGAATGTTGTTCACATACAGTGAGGTCTTTCCATAGTCACCCCATGTCTTGTTCTTTGCATTCTGATAAAAACAGTACACCATGTTGGTAAGGAAACCTCCGGCAGTTACCATAAGAGTAGCCGGCAAAGTTTTATACACTTCTGCGCTTTCCGGGAAACACAAACTCTGTCCGAATCCTAATCCGATGCTGAAACAGGCGCTCATGAAACCGGCCAATAAAGCTACGAAAATTCCTTTAGTAAAATTGAAATCTTTCACAGCTTTTTTCTTTTCTTCCTCACTCAGGCTGGCAGACTTCATATTTCCGGCATAACCGATGATGCCGATACCCAGCAAAGTTACAATCACTCCCACAATCACCGGCATGGTCAGTTCCTCCATGTGACCAGTAAATATGGGCGTCAAGATTGTTCCCAGTCCGGCACAGGTACCCAGCGAGATAGACTGTCCCAATGCGACTCCAAGGTAGCGCATACTCAAACCAAATGTCAGACCACCCACTCCCCAGAGTACACCGAAGAACATCGCCCAAAGCGTATCGGCTGGATGAGCTGCATAAACCTCAAAAAGGCTGTGTCCGTCCGGAACAGCCAGCAACGCGCCCAAGAAAGGAAAAACAAGCCAGGCAAAAACTCCCTGCACAATCCAGTAAGATTCCCAGCTCCAGTTCTTTATTTTATTGATGGGTACATAGCAGCTCGACTGGCAGAATGCTCCCACTGCAATAATCAACAATCCGATAATGATTTCCATAGCCTATAAATTAAGCCAGCCGGACGACGGACAAGACAAGCTTTTCCCGCCATCCGGCTGTAAAATTAATTTCTCTTAGAAGTTACTTCCGCTTCGTATTTTTCTACTTCAGCAATGTATTCTTCGCCTACAGGTACATTGTTCTTCAAGCAGAACATATCCCATACAGCTCCCCAAGGCAATGACTTGCATTCTTCGAGCAATGCCAGACGCTGGAAGCCACGGTCAGTTTCTTCATAGTCACGCAGCGTGTTCAGCGGTTCGAGCAATGCCTGCAACAGGCACTTCTGTGTAGCACGCATACCGATTACATACGCACCGATACGGTTGATAGAAGCATCGAAGTAATCCAAACCGATGTGTACACGGTTCAATGCATTGCAACGTACGATTTCCTTGCACAAGTCGAGTGTATCGTCGTTCATGATAGTTACATGGTCTGAGTCCCAACGAACCGGACGGCTTACGTGCAACATCAGTTCCGGTACATAAAGTAACAGAGAAGAAACCTTATCAGCCACACTTTCTGTCGGATGGAAGTGACCGGTATCGAGTGTAATCAGTTTCTGGTTCTGTACACCATAACCAATATAGAAGTCGTTAGAACCCACTGTATAGCTTTCCAGACCAATACCGAATACTTTTGATTCGATGCAGTCCTTCATGTGATCGTACTTCTGTGCAAAAATCTGGTCCAAAGAATCTTTCAGCAATGCACGGTACTTCATACGGTTTACGGTAATATCCTTGCTACCATCGTGTACCCACAAGTTCATGATACAAGGGTCGCCCTGACGCTTACCCATTTCTTCAGCAATGGCACGGCAGCGCTTAGTATGTTCAATCCAGAAATCACGGATAGCCTTGTCAGGATTTGACAAAGACAAGTTTCCAGACTTCGGGTGAGAGAAAGAAGTAGAGTTGAAATCCAGCTTCATGTCATTCTCTTTTGACCACTGCATCCAGCCTTCAAAATGTTTTACTTCCACCTGGTCACGGTCTACAAACTGTCCGCCGAATTCACCATAGATTTCGTGCAAGTTCAAGCGATGTTTTCCCGGTACGTAAGAAGCAGCCTTCAGGATATCTGCACGCAATTCTTCAATGTTACGAGCCTTTCCCGGATAATTTCCGGTAGCCTGAATACCTCCGGTCAGTGAACCCTGTGATTCGAATCCAGTCACATCGTCTGCCTGCCAGCAGTGCATAGACATAGGTACAGACTGTAAAGTTTCCATTACGGCATCCGTATCGATACCCAATTTGGCATAGCGTTCTTTAGCTATTTCATACGCATTGATAATCTGTTGTTCTTTCATGGCAAATTATTTTTTAATGATTGATATATATTTCTGATAAGCTTCATTCCACACTTCCGCATCTGCCGGTGAGAAATAATCCGGTTCCACATTGACAGAAATCACGTTACGCATTTCCTGCAACGTACTTACTACTCCGGCTGCTTTAGCCTGAAGCATGATATTTCCAATTGAAGATGCCTCGCTCGGTCCGGCCACAACCGGCAAGCCGATAGCATTTGAAGTAAACTGATTCAGCAGTCTGTTGCGTGAACCTCCTCCAATGATATGCAACTTTTCAATCGGATTTACGGAAAGTTCACGGAATACATCGAGTACCTCACGGTATTTCAGTGCCAGACTCTCAAAGATGACACGGATAAACTCACCATGTGTCTGCGGTGCATTCTGTCCCGTACGTGCACAATACTCACAAATGGCTTTAGGCATATCCTGTGGATTGGTAAATCCCGGGTCATCCGGATTGATGAAGCAAGCAAACGGGCGAGCAGCCTGAGCCAGTTCCACCATCTGCGGATAAGTATAATCCGTTCCTTCCTTATGCCATTTCTTCAGACATTGTTCTACAATCCACATACCTGTGATATTCTTCAGCAAGCGAATGGTACCGTCTACTCCTCCTTCGTTCGTAATATTATAGTGAGTTGTCTTTTCATTCACAACCGGACCATCTGTTTCAATTCCCATCAATGACCATGTACCTGAACTCAGGTAAGCAAAGTTCTTGTTGGCAGCCGGTACAGCCGCTACGGCAGAAGCTGTATCGTGTCCGGCTACGGCAATTACCGGAACAGATTCTATCTGAAGTTCTTCACACAAATCCTCGGTCAGCATACCGACTTTAGCTCCCGGTTCTACCATATCCGCAAACAAGAATTTGCTGACACCCAGCACTTCCAGTAATTTTTCATCTAATTTGCGTGTTTCCGGATTCAGCAACTGAGAAGTCGATGCAATGGTATATTCTGTCACCATCTTTCCAGTGAGCAAATAAGAAAGCGCATCCGGCATAAAGAGCAGACGACTGGCGTGTGTCAACCCGAAGTCCTTCCGTTGTTTTAAGGTGTACAACTGGAAAATACTGTTGAAATCCATGTGCTGGATTCCCGTCTTTCCATACAACTCATCTGCCGGCATCACCTTTTCAAAGAACTCTTCCTTCTTCCCGATAGTCTGCGGGTCACGATACGCATACGGAAGGCCTATCAGTGCCCCTTCCTCGTTCACAAAAGCAAAATCCACTCCCCATGTATCAATACCGATAGAAGTGACAGGTACTTTTTTCTGTGCCACGGCAGTCAGACCTTTCTTTAAATTCTCATACAAGGAAAAAATATTCCAGTAAAAATGTCCGTTGAGTTGCAGCATCTGGTTCGGGAAGCGGGTAACTTCTTCCAGTGTCAATTTATCACCGGTCAGCGTCCCCAATATGGTTCTTCCGCTAGTTGCTCCTAAATCAAATGCAATAAAATATTTGGAATCCATGCTAAAAGTTTATTTGGTTAACTACTGTGGCAAAAGTAGAAAGAAAAAATTCCCTTCTTGCGGAAGAAATGACTTTAAAATATAAGTTTTTGATTTTTCCTGCCAACGAAAATTCAGGAGTTTATCAGGGATTTTTTATCTTTGCGAAGAAAGGGACAAAAAATGGAAAAGAACAGCGTAAACTATAAATATCTGGTACGAAGTCCGCGCGATATAGACTGGGGAATTACCGTGGACACCGTAGGCTCGGAACCCATACCACCCAACTACCCGGTGTACCCACCTCGTACCGGACATCCGGATGCCTTTTATTTCACTCCCTCACGCGGCCGTGTGCTGGACAGCTACCAGCTATTATACATCACTCACGGAAAAGGCTATTTCTATACCTCTCCCGACACATTTATCGAAATCAAGGAAGGGGATATCTTGATTCTCCAGCCTCACGTATGGCACAGCTATTTCCCCGATAAAAAAACCGGCTGGCAGGAATACTGGATCGGATTTCAGGGAATCAACATGGACAGCCGTTTCCAAAACAACTTCTTTGCGAAAGACCAAATTGTATATCACATCGGTGTGCAGGACAGTATCGTCAAACTTTACGAACAAGCCATTCAAGTGGCCATGGAAGAAAAAGCGGCCTGCCAACAATATCTGGCTGGCATTGCCAATCTTATCTTAGGCATGACCATGTACTACTCACAGAACTACGAGTTCGACAACAAAGCCACCGAACAGATTAGCAAAGCCAAGGTGTTCATTCGCGAGAACCTGTTAAAAGGTATCGGCCCGGAAGAAGTAGCCGATTCCCTGCACATGAGTTATTCCTGGTTCCGGAAACTGTTCAAAGAGTATACCGGACTTTCTCCGGCGCACTACATTCAGGAACTGAAAATCCAGCAGGCCAAAGATTTGCTGGCCACCACCCAGCGAAGTACCAAAGAAATAGCCTACTATCTGACCTTTGACGATATACCTTATTTTACCAAGGTTTTCAAGAAATATACAGGATACACTCCGCAATCCTACCGAAAAAAATTTGGAAGAGAATAAAAATACAACCTCTTTCTGTGCTGAAGAATCACTCACAGCAAGCAGAAGGAGGTTGCTTTGTTTTATACCAATATATAGCCGGGAATTATTTCACTACAAAATGGTAAGTTCCCGACAACAATTCCGCCTTACACATTCCATTCTGATACGATACGTCTTTTATGCCCTCTTTTCCAGCCTGGAGTGTACGACCGTTTTCAGTTACGCTATCCACTGAAGCAGCAGGCAGATAAAGCGTCGCACTGGTATTCGCCGGAACTGTGAATGAATACCTCACTTCTCCATCCTTCACTTCCCATGCGCTTTCTATACGTCCGTACAACGAATCATAATATCCTCTGGCAAAAGTCATCTTTCCTGTAGGGTCTACCTTCGGACAAAGTACAAAATGCTTGAATCCCGGATGGTTCTCATCCCGCATAATACCCAGCGAATAGGCATACATCCATGCCCCGACAGCTCCAAAAGAATAATGATTAAACGAGTTCATCCGGTTGTTCTCGTCAAATCCGTCGACATGCGTATACGAGTTCAGGCGTTCCCAAATGGTAGTAGCTCCCTGTTCCACAGAATACAGCCACGAAGGATAAGTCGTCTGTTGCAACAAGTTATAGGCCACCTCATCATACCCATTGTCCGAAAGTACCTTGCTAATCCATGCCGTACCGATAAATCCCGTCATCAGCGAGTAAGCCGGATAAGTCTTTCCATCATCCGCCACATTCTCCCGCTGCACCGTATGCGCTAGATTAGCTGCAAACTGCTCTTTCCATTCCGGATTCACAATGCCGAAAGACAATGGAAGCACGTACGAGGTCTGTATATCCACCAACTTTCCCTTCTCCGGACCGTTTGCTCCCGAAGAAATCGTTTTCGCCGTCTGCGGGTCGATATATGTACGGTTAAAGAACGCTTTACGTTCCTCGTATAATTTAGCAAATTTTTCTGCATCCTCCACTTTACCCAAAATCTGAGCCACCTTTTTCATGATGTCCAAATCATAAAGGAAGTATGCTTCCCACATCAGTGTTTTGTCATTCTTGTTATCCTCCGGTCCCAGCCAGTCGCCCAAGTTTCCCCAGACCTTTTCCTGTTCCAATATGCCCGTCTCCGGATTGATATTCTTGGTCCGTACATAATCCACATAGCGGCACATCGCCTCATAGTGCTCTGCCAGCAAGCTCTTGTCACCATATTGCTGATACACTTCCCACGGCACTGTAATACCTGCACTTCCCCACAGTAGACCACCAAATCCGCCACCTAGAGGAGCCACATCCGGGAAACGGCCATCCTCACACTGTACATCCCTCATGGCACACAAATAACGACGCAAGAACTGCGGAACATCTGCCAGATAAGTAGCCGTACGGGAGAATACCGATATATCACCCGCCCATCCCAAACGCTCGTTACGCTGCGGACAATCGGTCGGGATAGAGAAGAAATTGGCATAAGTAGACCACACAATATTGTGCCACAACTGGTTGACCTTTTCATTAGACGTTTCATACTTGGATGCCAGTCCGTCAATCGAACTCAACACCACTCCTTTTACATCCTCCAGCGGCAAAGCCTTGTCTATGCCCGTAATCTCAATAAATCGGTATCCATGATAGGTAAATCTCGGCGCAATCGTTTCATTTCCTCCCTTCGTGATGTATTTATCCTGCGCCATAGCTGCACGAATATTTTCCAGCATAATCATTCCCTCGTTTCCGGCATAACGCGGCAAGTCGGGATATTTTACCTCGGCATAACGCAGATTGATTTCCTGTCCTGCCTTCATTCCCTTGAGGGTGATTTCAGGCACTCCCACCATATTCTGCCCCATATCGTACACAAAGATGCCCGGACGAACCTCTTCCACCGATTGTGCTGTCAGCTTCTGAATGGCCTTTACCGTCTGACCGTATTGAGCCACCAGGTGGAAATTGGAATAATCATCGACTTTAGGCATTGTTCCTCCACCTAACCGACTGACATGACCTTCCAGCGAAACTTCTACTGCTTTCTTCCAGGCCGAATCATCATATCCCGCTTTCGTCCATCCTTCAATCGCTTTTTCTCTCAAGGCATCATATACCTCGCCCTGAAAGAAACTACCATACACCACAGGCCCCTGATTAAAATACTTCCACGTATCTGGAGAAGTTACGATTGTCTGTACCTGACCATCTTCATAAGTCACAACCAACCGTGCCAGCAACGACTGACGGTCACCAAAGAAATTCCAGTTTTCTCCGGCATAAGTTGCTCCTCCGCTCCACCATCCTTCGGCCAAAATTGCTCCAACGGCATTCTTCCCTTTCGCAATCAGTTTTGTCACATCGTACACCTGATACAGATGCGTTTTATTATACTGTGTCACACCCGGATTAAAATAGTCCTCTCCCACACGCTGTCCGTTGAGATATATTTCATAAATACCCCGGGAAGTCACATACAAACGCGCCTTACGAACCTTATGGGAGGAAGTCACAAACTCCGTACGCAGCATCGGCATAGCGTTACGGCTGGGATTCTGTACATAGCACTTCTTTGCGCCATTCAACAGTTTAGCATCCAAGGTGACAGAAGCTAACTTGTTCTCCGGACTCCGGAAATTGCGAATATCCGTTCTGACTCCTGAAAAATCAGTTGCGTGCTCCAACACATACCCCACATCACCGACTACCGGAAACGCCACGAAATCACCTCCCTGTCCCAAAGGATTCAGATTCACTTCCCCAATCTGCACCTCTCCTTTTTTCAGTGTGGTGAAACCCAGATTGGAATACAAAGAGAACGTATGCGACTGATATTGATTCTCCGCATTCAGCACATCAGCGGGCAACATAAAAGATTTCAAAGGAACAGAAAGTTTGTCATCCGGCCGATAACCGGCACGATAAATATGTACCCAGGCATTTCGTCCGTCTTTCAAAGGAGACAAATCGAATTCTATTTTTATGTATGACTCATCCTTTCCGCTGGCAATGTGATAAATGTTCTTATTCGCATCCATCAGACGTTCATCGTTGGCACCATACACAAATGCTATCTTACGCGACGCAGCCTGCTTTTTCATCTGAAATGAACAATCCAGTCTGAATACTGGCAAATAATGTGAATAAAGCACCATATCCTCGTCACTGCCTCCAATCCAACGTGCTCCGTTCCAGCCCTCTTTATCATCAGACGTCATCAGGCTTGTCTCAAACCAAGAATCTTTTTCCGCAATTTCTCCCTTATTGTTCCAGATTTTTACTTTCCAGGTATAACGGGTAGCCGGCTTCAACGCCTCTCCCTGATAAGTCACATGCTGGGACACATCTGTTGTCACTTTTCCGGAATTCCAGACTACCTTTCCAGCCTCATCCTTTACCTCTAATTGATAAGCTGTCTGATATATGCCTCTTTCGTGTGGGTTACTTACAAGTTGCCAGCCGAATCTGGGGACTGACGTATCTAACCCTAAAGGATTCTCAGCTAACCCCACTTTCATTTCAGCTATTGACATGTATTCCTTCCTATAAGTGCTGCTCGATAAAATTATTCCTAACAAAATTATTATCAAAAAAGATTTTCTACCCATACCTCATTATAATTAAATTTCTCTCGAAATTACAAAAAGAGATTTATCATACAAAAAGAGATTATCTCAAATAGAATTACAAAAAAATTAAAAATAAAAAACCTCCTACTTTTAGACATATCATTAAGGTAAATGAAAGCTAAAGCAGGAGATTTTTATATTATAATTTACAGACTTTAAGTAAGTCTATCCATTGATTCTCCTTTAGAGCACCAACTAAATAGCTTTACAACTACTGACCTAATTTCGCTTTTCGCAACAAAGTCTGCATTTCAAATAACTTTTCAGGATATTGAGCCGCTACATTTTCTTGTTCGTTAACTTTCTTCATTTCATACAATTGTGGAATACTGTCATTACCTGTTTCTATTCTCGGTCCCCAAGTAATCATGCGTGGCCCATCATTTGGTTCTATATATTTCCAATCTTTAGTTCGGATAGACAATACATGATTAGCCGCAAACTCTACAACCCAGGAACGATCTGTATTATCCGTACCCAATAGATTACCTAACCGGTTCCAACTATCAGGAGCACTCCCTTTAGGTAAATGTGCATGAATCAACTCTCCTAATGAAGCCATCCAGTCAATCTGCGACATCAGCACATTTGATACGCCCTTTTTTTGTATCATTTTTGGCCAGCGCACAATGGCAGGAACAGTTGTTCCACCTTCAAAAGCACTATACTTATAACCTCTTAACGGTCCGGAAGGCGTATGCCCATTCAATAGCTCTTCAGCTCGATCATCATAACCATCATCCACAACCGGCCCATTGTCACTAGACAAAATAACAAGCGTATTTTCTGTTAAACCCAATCTATCTAACGTTTTCATAATTTGGCCTACACTCCAGTCAAATTGCAGAATAGCATCTCCACGCAACCCCATCGGACTTTTTCCTCGAAAACGTTCGTGGGGGAAACGGGGTACATGCACGTCATTTGTTGCAAAATAAAGAAAAAACGGTTCATTTTGATGCTGGCTGATAAAATCAATAGCATGCGAAGTAATAGAATCAGCAATATTCTCATCTTTCCACAATGCCTTTCCACCTCCTTTCATGTATCCAATACGGCTAATACCGTTCACAATTGACATGTCATGCCCATGGCTTGGCTTCAGGTTATACAATAGCTCAGGATTGTCTTTTCCTGTAGGTTCTCCTGGAAAATTTTGCTTATAACTCACCTCGATAGGAGCTGTCGGATCATATCCCGCCACTTGTCCATTCTCTATAAATACGCAAGGAACACGGTCAGCTGTAGCAGCCATAATATAATGATAGTCAAATCCCAAATCAGCCAAAGAAGCAGGTAAAGGAGCATTCCAATCCTGCTCACCAGTCTTATCACCTAAGCCTAAATGCCACTTGCCAACGGCTCCAGTCACATAACCAGAATGCTTAAACATATCAGCCATAGTATATTGTTCAGGACGAATAATCATTCCTGCATTTCCAGCTGCAACATCTGTACCTTTTTTCCTCCAAGCATATTCACCCGTCAATAATGAATAACGTGAAGGAGTACTGGTAGCAGCCACAGCATGCATATTCGTAAAACGTAACCCTTCATCAGCCAGCTTGTTCACATTTGGCGTCTCTATATTTTTCGCGCCATAACATTGCAGATCACCATACCCCAAATCATCTGCATAAATGATAATGACATTGGGAAATAGGCGTTCAGTTACCTCATTCTTATTGCTATCTTCCACAGAAGCTCCACTAACCCAATTACAAACAAACGGAGAGAGTAGAGAGAATGTTAAATACTGTATTTTCATATCATTAATTATTATCAGTACTAATCACGTAAATTGGGATTTATATTCTGCTCTGACAAAGGAATAGGCCATTTATAATCTTGCGGATTGCGAAAATCACGACGTCCAACATACCAACGACAATTCCCTGTAGGATCTATTTCCTTAGTAGAGGAAGCATAAGTAGTAGAAGAAGGGTAAGGTGCTCCCCAAACTTCTCCAACTAAAACCTTGTCTGCAATTTCCCAACGCAATAAATCCCAATAACGTATTCCCTCATAGGCCAATTCTATTCTTCGTTCGTTACGGAGTCTTTCCCGTAAAATAGACGGATCTGTTTCTGTAATAGGAGGCATCTCTACCCCGGCACGACCACGCACTTTGTTGATTGTAGCATCTAATATAGGCTTATCAATAACCTCTCCCCCTTCAATCAAACATTCCAGATAACCCAACAACACTTCCGCATAACGAATTATAGGTGTCACTGCGCTATAGCTTTGAATATCATTAATCGGATTCTCATCAAAATACTTCCGCCACATGAAACCTGTTTTTGATGCTTCTGACGAATAATCAAGTCGCTCTTTAGCAGAAGCTTCATAATCTGGACTCATGCGATACGTTGTACCCATAAAATCCGCACCATTATAAAACAAAGTATAGTCCAAACGAGGGTCACGGTTCTCTCCTAAATTATTTGGATTATAACGTGGGTCATCATAACTGAACGGAGTACCATCAACAAATTCATAAGATTCAAACAAGCCGGCAGAAGGATTGGAAAGACTCCATCCTCCATCTTTAGCTGGAAGCACTTGCTGAGGCATACCACAGCCAAAATAATTCTCCAAATAAGCAATATAGAAAATATTCTCTTTATTGCCAACCCCGGTACCTGGCCAGAATAATTCCGGATAACTCGTGTGGATATCATTGTCTCCATAATCTATGATTTCCTTATAAGCGGCAGCTCCACTCGCCCAATCTTTTTGAAGCATACATGTGCGGCCTAGAAAAGCCAAAGCAGCCTGTTTGCAGGCACGGCCCGTTTCACTTGAAGCAAGATCCTTAAAGCGTGGCAAATCTGCAGCAGCTTCTTTAAATTCAGTAGCACACCATGCCAATATTTCAGATTGTGTACTTCTTTTTACCGTATTGGCCTCCTCACCACTCAACACAGTGGTTACTAACGATACATCCTTAAAATAACTTGCCAGATAATGATATTGAGTCGCACGCAAAAAACGAGCTTCAGCTATCATCCTTTTATTCTGGTCTGATTCTGGCATTTTTTGCATTCCTTCCAGAAAACGATTGCATTTACCAATGCGTGAATAAGCCGACGACCAATAATTCGCGATAAAAGAATTCGTGTTCAGCAACTGCCCACTGGATATCTTGTAAAAGTCATTATTTTCTCCCCTGCGATCAAACGCATTGTCTGTCAAATGTTCCATAAACAGCAACCCATGATAAGACCAGAAATCAGACACGCTATATTCCAAGCCATTAGTTATCTTTCCACGATAAAGAGCAGTCAAGGCAAGTTCTGCATTTTTTTCATCATTCCAAAAATTTTCTTCCGATAGGTCGGTCAGAGGCAATCTTTCCAAGTCACATGACGAGAAAGACAATGAAGCAAGCAAGGTAGCAAGCATCAAATATTTAGAACATTTCATAAGGCTTTAGAATTTTAATGTTAAACCAAAGGTGTAAGTAGACATAGTTGGATAATATTGTCCATCATTACTTGTATTCTCAGGATCCCAACCTTCACGATAGCTTTTAAATGTCAGTGGATTATCCAAACTTACATAAAAACGCATACCACTGGAACCAAACTTCCGAGTCACAGATTCAGGCAACGTATAGCCAAACTGGATATTACGGACTTTGACATAAGAAGCATTCAACACCCAATAATCCGAAGTTAAAGTATTATTGCTTCCCGCATTTGACATAACTTCCAAACGCGGATATTCAGGATAACGATTGTCTTGCTGTACATTCCAGCAATTTTCCATCTGCCAACGCTGTATATTGCCTTCCTGATAAAAAGCATATCCGGCATATACAGAAAGCGTACCTTTTACACCAGCAACTCCCTGTATTAACATACTAAAATCAAATCCTTTATATTCAGCACCCAAATTCAGGCCAAAAGTATATTTCGGAATACGTGATCCTAAGTATGTTCTGTCATCAGGCGTTACTTTTCCATCACCTGTAATGTCTACATAACGGATATCTCCAGCCTGTGAACCTTTGGCTATTTCAGTCTGATCATACCAATCGTTCACTTCTGCGTCCGTAAGAAACACACCATCTGTCTTATACCCATAAAACATCTCCATCGGATAGCCAATAAACAAATCGCTTCCATTACCTATCATACCATTATTTTGGGTTACATTTCCCATTCCCAATGTTAGAACTTTGTTTTTAATGATAGAAAAATTACCATTAACATGATAATGGAAATCACCGATTGTATTTTGATGTCCTATCTCAAACTCCCATCCCTTGTTTTCCAATTCACCGGTATTAACCTCTGAGATGGCCAAACCAAAAATAGAAGAATAACTAGCCGCAGGCTTGTAAAGCACGTCCGTTGTCTTTCGATGAAAATAAGCAGCATTCAAGGTCAGTTTATTATCAAAGAAACCCGTCTCGATACCAAAATCAGCCGTACGCGTCCGTTCCCATTTCAACGTCGGATCTACATAAGTCGTAACAGCTGCACCTTGGGTATATACGCCTCCAAACACATAATTCTGTGCCTCCCCCAAAGTATATACAGACTGGTAAGGATAATTACCGATATTATTATTTCCCAATATACCATAAGAAGCCTTTAGTTTCAAATTATTGAACCAGTCGGACACATTTCTCTCTTTCCAGAATTTTTCTTCAGACACACGCCATCCGGCAGCTACAGAAGGGAAAAAACCGAATTTTGTATTTGACGGGAACCTTGAAGAGCCGTCATATCTCATAGTCGTCTCAAAAAGATACCGCTGATCATAATTATAAGTCAAACGACCAAAAACAGACTGTATTGCCCAGTCATATCCACCTCCATCATTAGTTTGACCGTCAGCTCCACCTGCTCCCAGATACGGCACATCATCTGATGGAAAGTTATTACGGCTTCCACTTAATGTTCGTTGTCCTTCGTCTTCCCAAGTATAACCTAATAGTACCGACAAATTATGTCTCTTTGCAATAATAGTATTATAATCGGCTACGGCCTGAAATGTCTTATATACAGTACGCTCCATGGAATTGGTTAAAGATGAAGGACCTGTACTCTGCCCTCCGGCCAGCGGCATATCTGCCCGATAATTACGGATAGTGCTTAATGCATAGTTATATCCACCAATAGCTCTCAATGTAAGTCCTTTTATAGGTTTCCAAGTAAGCTCTATATTACCATTGAATTTATCAAAATCCTCACGGTAAAAAGAAGCACAATTCACCCACGCCACTGGGGTACCCTGTAATTTGGGTCCCGGACCGATTTCACCAGTTGATAAATAACTAGGTGTCAGTCCCGGATAACGGACAGCATTTGCTATAATACCTTTGAATCCCTCATTATCAAGTACTCCAGGAGTAGAAGGTTCATGCCTATCAGATGTCATTCCGCTAACTCTCACACTAAGTGACACATTTTTAGCAATTTCCGCATTCAGGTTTACTCTTGCATTGTAACGGTTATAATAATTATTATCCAGTAAACCATTCTGACGAAGATATCCAAGTGAAGCCATATACTGAAGTTTTCCAGAACCTCCATTCACACTTAATTCATGCTTAGTCTGCAAGGCATGTCCACCAAGCAATTCATCCAAATACATTTCATCAGCATAATTGTCCGGATCGGAACCATCACGATATTTCCGAATCATCTCTGGAGTGTAAGTTTCTGTTCCCATTGCCATATTATAGTACTCAGCATACTCATACGAATGGGCAAAATCAGGTAATTCCGTAGCCTGACTCATACCTATAGAACCATTGTAGGTAATATGTGTTTTGCCTGCCTTTCCTTCCTTTGTAGTTACGAGGATTACTCCATTTGCCGCACGGGAACCATAAATAGCAGCCGAAGCCGCATCCTTCAGCACTGAAATATTTTCTATTTCCGATGGAGTCAAATCACTAAGAGAACCAGGCATCCCATCAATCAGCACCAACGGATCAGGAGTAGCTCCGAAAGAGCCTACTCCACGTACACGAATTGTACCGGCATCTTGTCCCGGATTTCCACTTGTCTGTGTGATAGTTACTCCAGATAACTGGCCAGTCAACATATTGGAAACATCCGGAACCGCACGTGATTCTAAAGTTTCACTGTCTAATGTTGCAATAGAGCCTATCACATTCACCTTTTTCTGTGCTCCATAACCAATGACTACGACTTCATCCAACGTTTCAGAATCTTCTCTTAAACTAATAGCTATTTGTTTCCCTGAAAGCACTTGTACACTTTGGTTCTTGTACCCTACATACGAAATGTCTAGCATAGCTCCTTCGGGCACTTCCAACATAAAATTACCGTCAATGTCCGTAATCGTACCATTAGAAGTTCCTCGTTCCATGACTGTTGCACCAATAATCGGTTCGCCATTCACATCCCGAACAGATCCTTTTGTCTGCAACTTTTTGGACGAAACCACCCCATTCTCGGACTTTTTTATAATAATATTCTTATCTTTAATCTCATAAGTAATTCCTATTTGGCCAGCCAAGATTTGCCGAACCACATCATCTATATTCCCGTCTTGCACGGAAATGGAAATGTGTTTCTGCGTATCCACATCAACTGATGAAAACACAAACGAATACCCTGACGACTTCTTCAACTGTTCCATCGCCTCCTTTACCGTTACATTACCGGTTTTCAGTGTAATATTCTGAGAAAAGACCGATAAGTTCAGGCAAAGCGCTGCCGAGGCTACTAACATAGCCTTATTGAAATATCTCATAATTCTGTTGATTTTTAATTAAATAACTAAAATAAGAATTGTAAGAATCGAAGAATACCTATCTTTGCGGCATCTTTGATTCAAGTTTTTGCCCTATGCAGAAGACTTGCAAACCAGCAAGGAGGATGTGCCCGCATCTTCCTTGTTTTTTATGTCTTCGCCTTATGGACCCTGTCAGCCGGAAGATTCTATGTTCATGGTGTTTCTCTTTTTAAGGTTTGACAAATTAGTTAATAAAGGATGTATTTTTCATTTTCGTATCGATACTTCATACGATTGGTTGAAGCAATAGTTTCCAGTACTTCTTCTATAGTATTACCCATCACCTTGAAGCTACCGTAGAAACGACGGTTCTTCAGGCTGTCGGCTATCTCAATTCGTACATCGTAGCTACGCATCAGTTTCTTGGCAATGTCTTCCAATAATTCCTCGTCGAAGAACAGCTCATCGTTTGTCCATAACATGGAATTCTCTGCACGGGCTCTCGATTTCACCATTTCGCCCGTACGCTTGTTCAGCACCATTTTCTCATTAGGAGAAAGATATAAGTCTGACATGGATTTCAAACTATTATGCAAAGCAACCTTTCCCTCCAATAGACTCACCGTCACTTCTTCATCATCCGAGTAGTTCTTGAAATTGAACTTGGTACCCAATACACGCAAGTCTACTTCATGCGTATGAATCTCAAAAGGAAGGTCTTGATTATGAACCACCTCAAAATAGCCTTCTCCTTCCAGACTGAGCTGACGGTTATCCATACCAAATCCCTGCGAATAGGTGATTTTGGAACCAGCATTCAGCCACACTAACGTACCATCCGGCAAATACAGCTTGGTACGTGCTCCCAGCGGAGCCTCTACCACCATATCCGAGAACGTCTGGCGAAGTGTTTCCTGTCCTTTCCAGTAACCGGCCAGCGGAAGCAGCACAATCAATATCACGGCTGCCACCCGGTAGAAGGTCTTCCATGAGAAACGGTACACCTTCGGCTCTTTCTTTCCGATTCGTTTCTGGAAACGGGCAAAAGCTTCTTCCTTATCGAACACCTTATCTTTTGCAGTCACTCCCGATGAAAACCAGACTTCTATCTGATTACGGACGTACATCCGGTTCTCGTCCGACTGCTGGCTCCAGTTTTTCAATTCCTGAAAAGCGTCTGCCGTCAGACTACCGGAAAGGTATTCCGCAATCAACTGATCAATCCGTTCATTTATCATTTCTTCGTGCTGCATAATTTGCTGTGTTTATTAAGTAAGACAAAAAAGAGAAAAAAGAGGGTAGTCAAAAAAGAAGATTTTTTCAATTTCCCAGAAAAATATACCACACGAGCAGCTTCAGATAGCCTGACATGCGCTTCTGAAGAAAGGCCAATGCATTCTTTATGTGATACTTAACTGTATTGACAGAGATATTCAACTCGCGGGCTATTTCTTCGTATTTTTTTTGTTCAAAACGACTTTTTTTGAAAACCACACGACATTCTTCTGGCAGGGCCTCGATACTGCGTTCGAGTTCTTCCTCCAGTTCCTGCTCCAACAGATAACCTAACGGATGGTCTTTCTCTATAAATAAGGTATCCAGAAATTCCACATTCTCGGGAAGAGAAAAAGAAGAAAACTGCAATTCTTCACGATGTGCAAGAGAATTCAGTTCATTCAAGCAACGATTACGAACCGATTTCATCAAATAGGCTTTCAAAGAATAAGTGATTTCCACCTCACTTCGATGTTCCCACAAATAAAAGATGGCATCATCTACCACCTCCTCTGACAAAGATGCGTCATGGAGAAACAAATCAGCGAAACGGCAGAGAGGGACATAGTGCCGGTCGTAGATCCGTCTGAAAGCAGATTCATTTCCACATCGCAGTTCTTCTATCAGTTGTTTTTCCGTCATAGCTCGATTCATACTCAGCAAATTTAGAGATTTTCTGTCTATATCCACGGTTTTCCTCCATTATTTAATGTAGAAAATGACTCATCAATAAACAGAAAATGTTTTGGAATATTCTATGTCTCTCAGCCCAGAACCCTACGTTTCCCTACCCGAAAACATACGGTTCCGCCTTGAGAAACGTACGTTTTCCGTACGCAAAACATAGAACATATACATTCATTCTCCAGACTACACAATCAGACTTTCCTCTTTATCCCTCTCCCCTCACAACACCTGAATTTGGTATCTTCAGATGAGATTTTCCTCAAAAAGGCAAATTTTTATCGTTTTTCGATAAAATATTTCTGTTTTTCTTTTGCAGTTCAAAAATAATATCTACATTTGCATATCGAAAAACGATAAATATTTATCGAATACAAACGCAAACAAACACTATTATTTACACACAAACACGTACAATTATGAAAAAGACATTCACAAAAAAGACACTGGTAGCAGGAATCGCTGCTGCATTGATGACATTGACAGCCACAAATGTAAACGCAAAAGAAACCTTCATTTACGGACAGAACCAGCAAAGCCTGATTGTTTCTACCTTGAATGAGGACGGCAAAACACTTACTCCCAAATGGAAGTACGAATACCAGTACGACACGTTGGGAACCATGACCGAGAAAAAAGCTTACCGCTGGGATGCAGAACAAATGACCTGGACACCAGCTTATCTGCTGACTTGGAGAACTGAGGGGCCAACCCTTCAGAAGCTTTCTGAAAACAAATAAACTAACCATTTAAAAACGCACACATTATGGGACGCACTATCAAATTATTACTGTATTTCTTCGCTTACCAATTAGCTTTCATGGGAGTAGCTATCTGTGGATATATGTTGTATCAAGGCAGTTATGAGGTTCCACAGACACCCGACAGCCTGTATACAAACCTTATCATGCTGGCACAAATCCTCTCCACCGCGGCAGTAGGTATTCATCTGTTAGTAGGGAAATATGTGGGACTGGACCAGAAGACCTGGGGGTATCACCACTCACCCAAACTGTTAGCAACCTCAGTGGTATTCATTTTAGCGATGGGCTTATGGACCAACTATTTCAATGAGCTGGCCGACTTACCTAACAACATGCAGGAGGCGTTCGAAATGATAATGCGTAACCCACTGGGCATCATTGCCGTGGTCATCATGGCTCCTATCGTAGAGGAACTGCTGTTCCGTGGAGCCATTCAGGGACATTTACTTCGCAAATGGAAACATCCGGCAGGAGCCATCGTACTTTCGTCATTGATTTTCGGAGTAGTGCATGGTAACTGGGTACAGGCACCGTTCGCCTTCGTAACCGGATTGGCACTGGGATGGATGTATTATCGCACAGGCAGTTTGTTGCCCGGCATCCTGATGCACTTTGTCAATAACAGCGCAGCCGTGATTTCTTTCTTATCGGCAGACGACCCGAATGCCACCATGGTTTCTACTTACGGACAAACGGGAGCTGCTCTTATGGCGGCTGGAGGAATGGTTCTTACCATCATCTGTGTGCTGTTCATTCAAAAGAAACTGGTTCCGCAGCCGGCAGTATGGCATCAGCCTGCTCAGGCAGAAACAATTGAAATAGAGAACAATACACTGTCTTCACAAACACATTCACACAATGAAAACATTTAAAATCATTGGATTAATAGCCCTATTAATCGTACTCTTTGAATTCATAGGCGGCTTTAATGACGGCTGGAGCGATGTAGATAAACTGGCTCCCATCAGTATAGAGTCTGCAGATCCGGCTTTTGACAAGGTAACTGCAACCACCTTCGATGTATTGCCCGATTCAGCCATACAAGCAGCCAACTCGCAAGCCGGCACAACTGTTCCCACCGGATTCATGCAATGCCATTCGTACATCGTACCCAGCGGACTGACAAATTTCACTTATATACTGCTTGGTCTCACAGGGCTGGTATCCTTTTATGGACTTTACAACCTCATCCGTCTGTTTATCTCTATCATCCGCAAAGAGGTCTTTACATCCATCAATATCCGACGGATACGGTGGGGAGTTTATCCTCCTATTGCCTATCACTTGGTTAAGTATTTCCTCAACTGGAGTGAAACCCGTGATGCCATGGCACAACTTACAATTCCGGGATACACCATCCAGCCCGCATCTCCTTTTGAGTTCAGTTGGATAGGTATATTGTTGCTGATACTTCTCACGGAAGTATTTGTAGTAGCAGTAAAACTAAAACAAGAAAATGATTTGACCATTTAAAATCTTCATCTACATTATGAAAAAGAGACTGAATATATTCTGTGTATGCATGATTGCTGCTTTCCTGTTGTCCGTTTCCGGAAATGTGTACTTAATTATAGAAATGTTTGTAAACGGAGTAGAGGTAGGCATGAAAGCTGCACAAGGAGAAATCACTGAGATACCTCAATATAAAATGGTACACGTCTTGCCTACTGACATGATGGAAACGACCGGAACAGTCACCAACTTGAAAGACGGCAGACAACTGGCTGTCAAACCGATTACAGCTCTTGTGGAATGCCCCTATTCCCATTCCAGCCATGGCTTTGAAGTGCTGCAAGGTCTCATCGGTTTTATTGTCATTATCGGATTTGTCTATGCAACTGTCTATTTCGCCAAACTGATGATACACATCAACCGAAACATCGTGTTCGACTGGATTAACGTAAAACACCTGCGCCGCGTAGGATGGAGCCTGACAGGAATATGTGTGCTTTCTTTTATTAGTATCTGGATTTCAAACCATCAGCTTGCACAATGCATTGAACTGGCAGGAAGCAAATTGAATATATTAATTGCCTTCTCTGATTCCACACTGATTTTAGGCTTTATCGCCCTCTTAGCCTCAGAAGTGTTTGCCATCGGCTTACGGTTGAAAGAAGAGAATGAATTAACCATTTAAATTTGAATGGAAAGATGAAAACTATTAATACTAAATGGAAAGCTGCAATCGGTATCATTCTGACCATGATACTTACCTTGATGCTGCTGACCATCATTTACTGGTTGTTCATCGAGCAACAGATAGAGATACGTTCCCACCGCGTGTTAGTCATGACGGGAATGATTTATGGTGGAATGTACCTGCACCATGTATTAGTAAAACGCTATACCCGCTGGTGGAAGGTATTGACTGAAGAAGAAGAAGAAAACTAAACTGAATAATTTATGCCGATTATCGTAAATCTAGATGTGATGATGGCGAAACGAAAGATTTCGCTGGGAGAACTTGCTGAAAGGATTGACCTTACGCCGGCAAATCTCTCTATTTTAAAAACAGGAAAAGCCAAAGCCATACGCTTCTCCACTCTGGAGGTTATCTGCAAAGAACTGGACTGCCAGCCGGGAGACATACTGGAATACAGAGTGGAAGACTAATTTTACACTCACAATGAAATGCATCTATCTGAAAAATTTTATTCCGGATAGATGCATTTTATTACTCTTTATTCTTTCATAGATTACATTTAATCCCTAAAGCCGTTTCTCATCACTTTTTGTTCCCACGAAAAAGGATTAAACTTGAGGAAGTTAAATATAAAAAAAGAGTGTTATGAGAAATCTAAAAAGCTTATTCGGTATTATTTTGGGTATGTTATTAACAATGCCATTTCTAACTGCATGCGGAGATGATGAAAGTATTGATTTAGGAACTCCTAAATACGAATCCATCAGCGGAAAGTACACCATTAATAACCCCTCTTCCCCTTATAAGAGTATTGAACTAGGTGCAGGTGGAGACTATATTGTCACACTAAACAACGGATATAACACCAATTTATCCACAAAAGTCACACTCAATAAAGAAACATACGGTATTTTCAGACAACCTAAAACTCAAAGCCGTGCGACCAACTACAATGGTATTATTTATGGACAATACACTGAAAACTCAGATGGGACATTAAATTTGGAAGGCTTTGGTACTATTGAAATCGTATACGGAACGGGAGAAGAAGTAAAAGGTTTCAATCTGACTCCAACCAATGGCGGCCCTGTAACACTTGATGTAACTAAGGAAGAAACCATGTCAGATGATGAATTAACCAATGCCTTATGCCGTACATGGAAAATTGAAAAAGTCCGGATGATAGAACAAGGTGATGGAGAGTCCTATGATATCACTCTTACTCCTCAGGATTGGGAACAATTCGAAGGTGAAATCGAAGTTTTTCCCAAAGAAGTACTATTCTCTAAATCTGGTACATACATGATTTACTACGCAGACCAGAGTATAGGAATTTCATCATGGAAATGGAAAAACCAATCTGCTGGAACCATCTATTACAGCTGGGATAATGAGTGGTATGACGATGAATTTGCCACACTAAGCTTCTCTGGAAATCAGCTCATCATATCTGAAACTTACGAAGAAAATGATGAGCTTGGATACTATAAATTTGAAACCTACACTTATCTTGTTGAAAAATAAATTTATTCCCCGGGTGTTAGTAACGCTCGGGGAATAAATTTATTATTACCATTCAAATAATTTACTTCTTGATAATAAGCAGGCTCCTATAACTCCAGCCTTAGCCTGTAACTTAGATAATACAACTGCTGAATCTTTGCTCACTAAATTTAAAGAATACTTGCGTATAGCAGTCTTTATAGGTTGCAGAATGTAATCCTCCGTCAATGCCAAAGTACCTCCAATTACAACTAATTCAGGATTAAACAAATTTATCAAGCCGGCAAGATAACGACCTAACTTACGACCTATCTCCTCAACCAACTCGATGCACAGAATATCTTCCTTATTGGTCGCATCTACAATTTCTTCTAATGTGAGAGACGTTTCTCCTGTAAGAATCCTTTTTGAAAGAATAGAACTTTGTCCATTCTTTACTTTTTCACAAAGAATCCGATGTAAGGCTGAGCCTGAAACTTCTGTTTCCAGACAGCCTTTTTTTCCGCAACGACAAATTATCTCGTTATCAAACACACTAAAATGGCCAAATTCACCTGAAAAACCGGAACGGCCTGTATAGATTTTTCCATCAATAATAAAAGCAGAACCTAACCCCCAGCTAATATTGATAAAAACAATATCTTTTTCTCCTTTCACAGCACCCTTCAATAATTCTCCATAAGCCATTGCACGAGTATCATTATCAATACTAACAGGAATCCCTATTCTCTCACCCAGAATCTCTGCTAAAGGACGCTCTTCAAAATTAAACATACTAAAGCTATATCCTTCCTCAGGATTTACCCGTCCTGAAATATTTACCCCAACCTGAAGGATTCTTTCTCTGATAGTTTTGTGCTTATCGATAAAATTACAAATATGCCGGGTCAGTTCTTCCAGACTTTCTAATGTATTGGAAAGTCGACATTCAACTCCCATCTGAATATCAACCATATCACCCGTAAAATTCATCAGACCAATATTCAAACAAGATGCTTTGATATCGACTCCTACCATATAGGCAGAATCAGGATTCAATCCATAAAGATTAGGAGGCCTACCTTCACTTGTTTCTTGTTTTCCATAATTCATAATATACCCCTCCTCTACCAACTCCATAACAAACTTGGTCACAGTAGGAATACTCAAATCTATATCTTTTGCTAGGTCAGGAATAGTAGATGAATGATTATGCATCAGATAAGTAATAATACGCTTCTGAGTAAGCATATTCTTTGTTCCATTTCCTAATCCTTCTATTAATCTTTGTACCATAGTCATAGTATTTGGGGTTAAACCTATAATAATCTATATTCTGAGATATTTATATCCTATTTTTAATCCTATACTTTATTAATAAATTGCTATATTTAGGAGTGTAAAATTAGAAATCCATTATTAACTTATCCCTAATAATAAAACTGCTAAAATAATAAAATTAATAACACCATACAATAAAACAAAGTATTAATTATATCGGGATACTCTCAAAAAAATCTTTCATTAAATAGCCCTTGTTTTAAATATTATGCTTATTTTAGCATACATGAGTTTTTATAAACCTGATAAAAACGTCGTTATGAAAAAATTATTTTTGATTTTAGGCATACTAATTGCCCAATGCACAATAAATATGGCACAAGTTCCTACGCTGCTTCCTGATTACCCTATTACAAAAGGCGTATCTGCACCTTTCGCTGGCTTTATAAAAAACTGGCTAATTGTGGGGGGAGGTTGCAATTTCCCGACAATTCCTGCAGCCGAAGGAGGAAAAAAAGCCTATTACAATCAATGCTATGCACTGGATATTCATGCCGCATCTCCTCGTTGGACAAGAATCTCTGATCTGCCCTGTTCCGTAGCTTATGGTTGCAGTGTAGAAACACCTCAGGGACTAGTCTGCATTGGGGGAATGAATGCAGATTCTGGTCTGACCAGTGTATTTCGGATTCAAAAAGATCCTTCCTCTGAAAGCTTTCAAATCCACCAGCTACCTTCTCTTCCTGAAACAATAGACAACGCCTCCGCCACAATGTTGAATGAATGTATCTACATCACAGGAGGAAATCAACAACTGCGACAAAACGCATTATACAAACTGGATTTACAAACATGTGACAGATGGCAAAAACTATCTTCCTTCCCTGGGCCTCAACGAGTACAACCTATTTTGGTCAATGATGGAAAGAAGCTTTATTTGATTGGAGGTTTTCAAGCTCCATCGGATTCTTCTGCCAGTATTCTTTCACATGACATATTATGTTATACTCCCCAAACCGACAAATGGGAATATGATTCTCACATACCTTATCAGGGAAACAAGGAAAAACGCTGTATGGCAGGAGGTAGCGGTATACAGACAGACACACAACTTATCCTAACAGGAGGAGTTAATTATCGCATCTTCAAAAACGCACTGGATGGAAAAGCAGGAAAAGATTATTTAACTCACGCCCCCTCTTGGTACAAATTTAATGATGATATTTTATTTTATGACTTTACCCATAAAACATGGACCACAAAAGTAAATATTTCAGGCATGGCACGTGCAGGAGGCATCCTGCTGTATCGTGAAGGTTGTTTATATATGATATGCGGAGAAATAAAACCAGGCATACGAACTCCAAAAATTACAGTTTATCCTCTCAAAAAAGAAGAATAATTTCAAAATAAGCACATAAAACCTTGTAATATAAAAATTATATCCTTATTTTTGCGATTATTAAATAAACTAATTTATTAAATATAATATTATGGAAAAGATTATTGGCTTAATTGATGCCCCATTTACTCCATTTTATGAAAATGGTGAAGTAAATTACGAACCCATTGCTGCTTATGCAAAAATGTTAGCAAAAAATGGACTGAAAGGTGTGTTTATCAACGGTTCATCTGGTGAAGGCTACATGCTGACCGAAGAAGAACGTATGAAACTGGCAGAAGAATGGGTGAAAGCTGCTCCCGAAGGTTTCAAGGTAATTGTACACGTAGGAAGCTGCTGTGTAAAAGCAAGCAAAATGCTGGCCGAACATGCTCAGAAGATTGGTGCATGGGGTATCGGTGCCATGGCTCCTCCATTCCCGAAAATTGGTCGCATTGAAGAGCTGGTGAAATATTGTGAAGAAATTGCGGCTGGAGCCCCAAATCTTCCTTTCTATTATTATCACATTCCGGCATTCAATGGTGCTTTCTTACCGATGGTAGAATTACTGAAAGCTGTAGACGGACGTATTCCTAACTTCGCAGGTATCAAATATACATACGAAAGCATTTACGAATACAACCAGTGCCGCTTGTACAAGAACGGAAAATTCGACATGCTGCACGGTCAGGATGAAACAATTCTTCCATCATTAGCTATGGGTGGTGCACAAGGTGGTATCGGCGGTACAACTAACTATAACGGAATCAACCTGGTGGGCATCATCGACGCATGGAAAGCTGGTGACATCGAAAAAGCACGCGAACTGCAGAACTTCTCTCAGGATGTAATCAACGTGATTTGCCATTACCGCGGTAATATCGTTGGTGGTAAACGAATCATGAAGCTCATCGGGCTGGATTTAGGTAAGAACCGTACTCCGTTCCAAAATATGACAGACGAAGAAGAAGCACGCATGAAGGCAGAACTGGAAGCCATCAACTTCTTTGATCGTTGCAACAAATTCTAAATCCATTCTTATGTCTATAGAAACTTACGCTAAATATTGGGCTGAGAACTACAAAGAAGATCTCACCCATAACATCATGCCATTTTGGTTAAAGAATGGTCTTGACAAAGAACACGGTGGCATATACACCTGCGTGGCTCGTAACGGTCAACTTATTGACACCACTAAATCGGTCTGGTTTCAGGGACGCTTTGCTTTCATTTGCTCGTACGCATATAACAATATAGAAAAAAATCCTGAATGGCTGGATGCTGCCAAGCTTACACTCGACTTTATTGAAAAGCATTGCTTCGATACTGACGGAAGAATGTATTTCGAGGTAGCAGCAGACGGAACTCCGCTCCGGAAAAGAAGATATGTATTTTCTGAGAGTTTTGCCGCCATCGCCATGTCGGAATATGCACTGGCTACCAGTAATAAAGAATATGCCCAAAAAGCACTTGATTTGTTCAAGCGCATGCGCCACTTCCTGAATACTCCAGGTATACTTGAACCGAAATATTTACCTACGGTTCAGGCACAAGGACATTCCATTACCATGATTATGGTCAATGTGGCTTCCAGTATCAAGAAAGTAATTTCAGATCCTGAACTCGATGCACAGATTGAAGAATCCATTTATGCATTGAAAAACTATTTCATGCATTCTGAATTCAAGGCTTTGCTGGAAATGGTTGGCCCTAAAGGAGAATTTATCGATACAATGAATGGCCGTACCATCAATCCGGGACATTGTATCGAGACCTCTTGGTTCCTGTTCGATGTAGCACGTAACATGAACAATAACAAAGAACTCATTGACATGGCCCTAACCATTCTTGACTGGTCTTGGGAATGGGGATGGGACAAACAGTATGGTGGCATCATCAATTTCAAGGATTGCAAGAATCTTCCTCCACAGGATTATTCACAAGACATGAAATTCTGGTGGCCACAAACAGAAGCCATCATTGCCAACTTATATGCATATAAACTGACCAAGGACGAGAAATACCTGAAACGTCACAAACAAATCAGTGATTGGACGTATGCTCATTTCCCTGACAGTGAATTTGGAGAATGGTACGGGTACCTGCATCGTGACGGTACAGTAGCTCAACCTGCGAAAGGTAACCTCTTTAAAGGTCCTTTCCATATTCCAAGAATGATGATAAAAGGATATACATTATGTAAAGAAATACTTGCCGGAGAATAATCCGGCAAGTTACATTGCTAACTGAATAACCATAATATATGAAAAACCCAAAAATTTATCCGTGGATTGTAGTAGGCCTACTATGGGGAGTGGCATTGCTTAACTATATGGACCGACAAATGCTTAGCACCATGAAAGATGCGATGCAGGTTGACATTGTAGAACTGCAATCAGCTACCAACTTCGGCTATCTGATGGCAATCTTTCTCTGGATTTACGCACTGATGAGTCCCGTTTCAGGCGTCATAGCTGACCGTTTGAGCCGCAAATGGCTGATTGTTGGAAGTTTGTTCGTATGGTCTTCCGTAACTTATCTGATGGGAATAGCCGAAACATTCAACCAGGTTGTCTGGCTACGTGCCTTAATGGGAGTGAGCGAAGCACTCTACATCCCTGCCGGACTTTCCTTGATTGCAGACTATCATACTGGAAAATCCCGTTCTTTGGCCGTAGGTATCCATATGACAGGTTTGTACACAGGACAAGCCATCGGAGGATTCGGAGCAACCGTAGCCGATGCCTTTTCCTGGCACACCACTTTCCATTGGTTCGGTATCATCGGAATTGCCTATGCCGTAATTCTGATGTTATTTTTACATGACAAAAAAACAGAGATTCTTCCTACAGAGAAACTGCAAACCAATCCGCAAAAAGAGAAAGAGAGCGTCTTTACCAGTCTGAAATCCTTGCTGACCAATGTAGCTTTCTGGGTAATCTTGCTCTACTTTGCAGCTCCAAGCCTTCCCGGATGGGCTACCAAAAACTGGCTTCCAACTTTGTTTGCCGAAAACCTTGATTTACCCATGTCACAGGCTGGACCTATCTCTACTATAACCATCGCCGTGTCTTCATTTATTGGAGTCCTTATCGGAGGGCCTTTATCAGATAAATGGGTACAGAAAAATTTACGCGGACGCGTATATACCGGAGCCATCGGTTTGGGATTGACCATTCCATCACTACTTTTATTAGGATTCGGACATAATCTGGTAGCAGTAGTAGGTGCCGGGCTGCTGTTTGGTATCGGTTATGGAATTTTTGATACTAATAACATGCCTATCCTCTGTCAGTTTGTATCTCACAAACAACGAGCTACTGCCTATGGAGTAATGAACATGATTGGTGTATCTGCCGGTGCTTTCATTACTCATCTTTTAGGAAGATGGGGTGATAGCGGCAATTTAGGAGCCGGTTTTGCCATGCTAGCTATCGTGGTAGCTATTGCTCTTGGCGTACAGTTGTATTTCTTACGTCCTAAAACAGACAATATGGAATAACTAAAAACTTTTATATATTATGATTGTTTCCAATTTACAAAATAGTAGCAGAATTGAACCGCTACATCCTTTATTTAAACAATTGTTCGATTATGTAAAGAGTCACGACTTATTGCATACACCATGTGGAAGAATAGAACTGGATGGAGATAACCTGTTTATCAACAACGTTAACCCCACATGCGTGAAAGAATCTGAACAGGTTCTGGAAGTACATCGTGATTACATTGATATACATATTCTTTTGGAAGGGAAAGAACGTATCGGTTGGAAAGCCATTGAAGATGTAAACCAACTGAAACAAGCGTATCAGAAAGAAGGTGATTGTGCACTCTATTCAGATGTACCTACAACCTTTGTTGATTTGCTTCCCGGACAATTTGCCATTGTATATCCGGAAGACCCACATGCCCCTGTAATTGGAGAAGGAAAAATAAGAAAACTTATAGCTAAAGTAAAAATCTAAACCAGCAACTGCATTATGAAAAAACTATTATCCTTATGTATCGGAATGCTTTCCATCGGTCTGCACGCTGCTGATACTGTCTTTGTTAAAACCCCACAAGTACCGATATTAATAGAAAGACATGATAATGTCTTGGCTTATCTGCGTCTCGATGCCAAAGAAACAAAGACCCTTGACAATGTCACTATCACCTTCGACAAGAACGTACCTTTGTCACAAATCAAAACTATTAAACTGTATTATGGAGGAACAGAAGCCCCTCAAGACAGAGGAAAAAAACGCTTTGCTCCCGTAGAATACATTTCCAGCAACACTCCAGGACAAACCCTTTCTGCCAATCCGTCTTATTCTATAAAAAAAGCAGAAGTAACACCTAAGAGCAATACGCTGACACTGGAAGGGAAACAGAATCTCTTTCCTGGATATAATTTCTTCTGGATTAGTATTGAAATGCAGCCTACCGCTTCACTACATACAAAAATCTGTGCAGAAGTAACTCAAGTAAAAGGTGACGGAAAAATTATACCTACAAAAAATACAACTGAACAAAAAGTCGTACAAAGAATGGCAGTAGGAGTCCGTCATGCAGGTGATGACGGTTCAGCAGCTTTCCGCATTCCAGGACTAGTGACTACAAACAAAGGCACCTTGCTGGGAGTATATGATGTGCGTTACAACAACAGTGTGGATTTGCAAGAACATATCGACATAGGCCTCAGCCGCAGTACAGATGGCGGAAAGACATGGGAGAAAATGCGTTTACCCATTTCATTTAAAGAATACGGAGGATTACCTGCAGCTCAAAATGGTGTAGGCGACCCTTCTATCTTGGTAGACACCAAGACCAATACTGTATGGATTGTGGCAGCATGGACACACGGAATGGGTAACCAAAGAGCATGGTGGAGCTCACACCAGGGAATGGACCTGAACCATACCGCTCAATTGGTACTTGCCAAAAGTACAGATGATGGAAAAACCTGGTCTGAACCAATCAATATTACCGAACAAGTGAAGCTTCCAGAATGGTATTTCTTATTACAAGGACCGGGACGAGGCATCACAATGAAAGATGGTACATTGGTATTCCCCATTCAGTTTATTGACAAAACCCGAATCCCCAATGCAGGTATCATGTATAGCAAAGATCGTGGAGAAACATGGACCATACACCACCATGCACGTACTAATACTACAGAAGCACAAGTAGCAGAGCTTGAGCCGGGCACTTTAATGCTGAACATGAGAGATAACCGAGGAGGAAGCCGGGCCGTTTATACCACACAAGATTTAGGTAAGACTTGGAAGGAACACGAATCATCTCGTACTGCTTTGATAGAGCCCGTATGTATGGCCAGTCTAATCAGTGTAAAAGCGAAAGACAATGTATTGGGTAAAGACCTTTTAATTTTCTCCAACCCCAATTCTACAAATGCTCGCAAAGACATGACAATTAAAATCAGTATGGATGGAGGAAACACCTGGAGTTCAGAACATCAGCTCTTATTAGATGAAGGATATGGATGGGGATATTCCTGCCTGACAATGATAGATAAAGAAACCATCGGTATACTGTATGAAAGCAGTGTAGCTCACATGACTTTCCAAAGCATAAAGCTGAAAGATATTATAAAATAATTTATTATTTTAAACCATATAAATGAGAAAAAGATTTTTAAGTTTTTTCTCATTTATATGGTTTAATTACTAACACCCAATAAGCCTTTAGAACATTTCACAAAATAAGAAATAGTAAATTCAGATTCATAAGCTCAAGTATAAATAAAGCAGAAGGCCTTTCAAATTCTATATTTCATAAAATATTTTATCAAATAATTGTGTTATTAAATTTTTATTTCTATATTTGCCCTGTCCAACCAATAAACATTAATAAAATCATTTAAGAATACCTTAAGTTAGCCTAAACAATTGTCCTAGTGTAAATTTTAACCTTATACATACATAAATTATGAACAAAAAAGTTAAGTCTGTCAGCATGCTACTATTCTTAGCCAGCTTATCAACAGGAATAGCTTATGCAGACCAACCCAAAGAAAAATCTGAAATTGACATTGTGCAACAAGCTACAGCATGTCAAGGTATTGTGAAAGACGCCACAGGTGAATCTATCATCGGTGCTTCTGTCGTCGTAAAGGGAACGACCAATGGTACCATCACCGACATTGATGGTAACTTCTCATTGACTAATGTACAGAAAGGGGATATTATCGAAATTTCATTTGTAGGCTATCTTACAGAAACAATTAAATGGGATGGTAAACCCATTAATATTATTTTAAAAGAAGACACTCAAACATTGGACGAAGTAGTAGTTGTTGGATATGGCGTAAAGCAAAAACGTTCAACAATGACAACCTCTATTTCTAAAATGGATAATAAAGTGTTAGAAAACGCAGCAATGTCTAATGCCGCACAGGCATTGCAGGGTTCTGTAAGTGGTTTACGCGTGATTAACACATCTGGTTCCCCAGGAAGTGCCCCCTCTATTATTCTGCGTGGTGGAGCTGGAATAGACTCTGCTAGTCAACCTTTAGTCGTTGTAGACGGCGTTATTCGCTCAATGAGTGACATTAACCCTTCTGATATAGAATCCATTCAGGTATTAAAGGACGCTGCATCTACAGCCATTTATGGTGCCCGTGCCAATAGTGGTGTCATTTTAGTCCAAACAAAGAAAGGCAAAGAAGGATCAGCTCAAGTCAGCTATAAATTTAAAGGCGGTATGAACTTTGCACGCAAGGGATATGACTACATGAGCGCTGCCGATTATATTAAATATGGCCGTATGGGATATACATATAGCAAAGGAAATGATATCTCAGGACTAGACAACATGCGTGGATACGGAGCTGTCTACGGACAAAATAATCCAGATCAATTCTCAATCCGCTACCTAGATGGTAATGAAGACTTGTTAGGAAAAGGATGGCAAACAATGGTCGATCCAGTAACAGGAAAAGACATTATCTTCAAAGATTATGGAACAACATTAAGAGATGAAGTATATAAAGATCCCGCCTTTACACAAGACCATTTCTTAAGTTTCACAGGAGGTAATGAAAAAGGAACATTCTCTTCATCATTAGGTTACTACTCTGAAGATGGAACAGTAAAAGGCACTCAATACAGACGTTTCAGCGGAACACTGAATGGGAACTATAAAATTTTCCCGTTCCTAAATGTCAAGGGAGGATTGAATTTCAGTACTTCTGAAGCTCCCGAACTATATTATGACGATCCTGCTGATTTATTTGAACGTATGCAGAGTATCGAACCTACATGGAATCCGTTCTTTGAAGATGGAAGCCCTAACTATGGTTATGGAAAAAGAGACGGTAACCCTTTGTACTGGTTAGATAAATTAACTAACAAAAACAATACTCGTCGTACTACGATGAATATTGGTTTTGATTTGGAAATTTTGAAAGACAAATTATTCCTGCGTGAAAACAGTTCTCTATATTACTCTGATTATACAAAAGAAACATTTAATAAAGAATACAGAGATTATTGGAATGTCAATACAGTTAGATCAGCTACTTTCTATTATGACAGAACAATCCAGCACCAGCATAGTTTACAATTAGAATACACAGATACTTTTGCTGACAAGCATAACTTCTCAGCTATGGCTGGAGGCGAATTCTTTGAAAACCAAACAATGCAATATAAAGGTTCAGGAGATGGAGCGGCATTTGATGATATACCAACTTTGAATGCATCAAGTACAGCAAACATGACTGCCTACTCATATCGTGAAGGTTATCGCATTGCTTCAGGATTTGCACGTGTTACATACGACTACAATCGTAAATATTTATTTACTGCAGTAGCTCGTTATGATGGTATTTCTAAACTGTCTGATAACCGCTGGGGATTCTTCCCTGGAGTTTCTGCGGGATGGAATCTGCATGAAGAAGAATTCTATAAGAATAGTAAATTAGTAGATATCGTCTCTACTGTAAAACCGCGTATCTCATATGGTATTAATGGTAATGTAAATGGTATTGGCACATATGATGTATATGGTACATATGATCAATGGAGCGGAACCAATAAATACAATGGTTATTCTGGTATATTAAATACAAGTATCATCAATTCTTCATTAAGATGGGAAAAAAGTAAATCTTTTGAAGTTGGTCTAGATTTAGGCTTCTTAAACAATCGTTTTAACTTGATTCTTGATTATTACAATCGTACAACTTCAGACCTGTTAACGAATGTAAATTTACCATCATACACCGGATTTGATTCATTCAAAACAAACTTAGGAACTTTAAGAAATAGTGGTTTCGAAGTCGAAGGTAATCTAAACCTGATAACCAATCGTAAAGGCTTCAACTGGGACTTTTCATTCAATGCTTCTTATGTTCGTAATAAAATTATCAAACTTCCGTATAATGGAAATGAAAACAACCGACAAGGAGGTTCACAAGTTTGGGATCCAGAACAAGGAAAGGTTGTATGGGTAGGCGGATACCAGGAAGGCCAAACAATGGGAGATATGTATGCATATCAACAAATAAAAGTCTTAAGAGATCAAAACGAAGTACAGCAGCTTGCAGGAGACTATAAGGATTTAGTAGCAGGATTATATGGTCCTAATGTCAGCGAAGCCGATAAAAAGAAATACGGCTTAACCAAGCCAATTGAAGAAGGTGATGTACTTTGGGCTGATTTGAATGGTGATAACATCATTGATGAATTAGACCGAGTAAAAGTTGGTAATATTTACCCAAAATGGACAGGAGGTTTTTCTACTACTTTATCATACAAAAATGTTTCTCTTTATGGACGTTTTGATTTCGCAGTGGGGCATACTATCTTAAATATGGTTTCTATGCGTTCATTGGGACAATCTGTAGGTTTCAAAAATATTATCAGTGATGGACTAGCAAGCTGGACAGAAGAAAACAGAGACACTAATATCCCGAAATTATACTATGATGATTCTAGTAACAAGAAAAACTTCTATCGTAGTACCACAGGTGGAGACATTACATCTTCCAACAACCGAAGCTCACTGCTCTACGAAAAGGGAGATTATCTAGCTTTACGTGAATTAACATTAAGCTGGAAATTACCTAGCAAATGGATTTCTAAGGTTCACATGACCAATGCATCCATATATATAACAGGCCAAAACTTGTTCTATATAACAGGATATTCAGGAACCTCTCCAGAAGCTCCATTAGTATATCCTGGTGTAGATACAGGACGTTATCCTACTCCAAGAACAGTATTGATGGGTATTAACGTATCATTCTAAAAAAGCATAACCTATAAACTTTAAAATTATGAAACATAAAATATTAACATTGGCCATTATGACATCTTCCCTACTTACCATGTCTAGCTGTTTAGACATGACTCCGGTAAGTAGTATTACAGACGAAAATATGTGGACCAATGAAGGACAATTTACTTCATTCGTAAATGGAGTACATAGCATGTTGCGTGATAAGGACTCACAAAACCTTTTTATTTTAGGAGAATTACGTTCAGATATTTATAGCGCATCATCATCTGGATGGACCACAGAAAGTAATAAAGCTGAAGAAATTACAGCAAACTTACTTAGTGAACAACGCCCAGGATTGACTAATTATGCCAATCTTTATACGAATATCAATCAAATAAATCTTTTCATTAAAAAGACGAACGAAACCTCTTTACTATCCCCTGAAGATAAGGCATACTATTTAGGAACAATGTATGGATTAAGAGCCTTCTACTATTTCCATTTATTACGTTCCTGGGGAAGCGTTGTATGGCAAGAAGAACCAAGTATGGGCTTTGAAATAGATAATCTGTCCAAACCTGTCACTTCAGAAGCAGAAATCATGCAAAACATTAAAAAAGATATTACATCCTCTGAAAATAGTTTTGCTGATGATTATTCATTCCGTTCAAATCGTTCTATATGGTCTAAACCAGCTACCTTAATATTAAAAGCAGAAGTATATCTATGGTCAAGCCGTCAAATGAACGGAGGTGAAGCAGATGCTCAAACTGCATTGAATGCATTGAATGAATTACAATCAAAAACTTCTGAAATTGGATTAGAGACTAATTTTGCGGATGTCTTCGATTATGAAAACAAAGCAAATAAAGAAATCATTTTTACTTTACATAATGATTATAAGGAGTCACTTCTATTCAATGGAGGATGGAGAAACAACATGGTTCCTCAACAAAACACATTAAATAGCTTCTACGCTTCAGCTACGGGAGAAAGATTTAACTTGAATTTCAATGGAAACGTATATTATCCATTAAATGTAGACATATATCACAATGTTTTCAATGATGATTTGGATACACGTAAAGAAGCAACCTTAAAAGCCGCTTACGAAAAGCAAGAAAATCAATACGTTTATAAAGGCTGTTTTGCCTATAAGTTCAAAGGCATGACAGTAGAAGGTGATTCATATAGAACTTTTGCTGATGACTATCCTATTTATCGATATGCTGATGTATTATTACTAAAAGCAGAAGCAAAAGCACTTACAGGAGGTGATCCATCAAGCGAAATTAATGATATACGCCAACGTGCTTATGGAAATAATTATAATGCCCAAACTATGGCATACGGAAATATGCCTGGAGATTCAGAGGGAATTAATGAGGTACTTCTGAGAGAACGCTTAAAAGAATTCATGTTTGAAGGAAAACGTTGGTATGATTTAAGACGCTTTGGAAAAGACTATGTCATGAAATATTCTTCTTTAAAAAATGAGAAACATTTATTATGGCCTCTTGACAAAGATACCATGACAGATAATCCTGCACTTGAACAAACTCCTGGATATTAAATAATCTTATTAACTTAAAAAGGCTGCCTCATTTTGAGACAGCCTTTTTAATATTTTTATCTAACACTTATATAGAAAATATCATCGCCCAATATTTAGTTTTTTTACTTTAAGACAAACAGAAAGGAAATATTCTACTTAGGGATATTCAATAAATGTCCCTATTTAATTTATTCTTAAAGGCCTTTCAACAACAAATACAAATTTTTAAAAGTATAATATATCCTATTTTGATAAAAAGACATTTCCATAGAAAACCAAATCAAACAGTTGACTAGCAACCTGAAATTTCGTATTTTTGCCCAATCAATTGAAATTACGTAATTTTATCAAGATGAATCAAGAATTCGAGCTTATCGCCAAGACCTTCCAGGGACTGGAAGAAGTTCTGGCACAGGAACTCACGGAATTAGGAGCCAGCAACATTGAAATCGGACGACGTATGGTTTCTTTCACCGGAGACAAAGCCATGATGTATAAGGCTAATTTCTGCCTTCGTACTGCCATCCGTATCTTAAAACCTATCAAACATTTTACTGCGAAGACTGCCGACGAAGTGTATGAGGCCGTAAAGAGTATCGCATGGGAAAACTATCTAGACAACATGAGTAGTTTCTCGGTAGATGCCGTAGTGTTCTCTAATGAATTCCGTCATTCTAAATTCGTGGCATACAAAGTGAAAGATGCGGTAGTCGACTATTTCCGCGAAAAGACAGGCAACCGTCCTTCCGTACGTATCAGTAACCCGGATTTGGCTATTCACATCCATATTGCAGAGGAAGAGTGTACACTTGCCTTGGATAGTTCAGGTGAATCACTTCACCGTAGAGGATACCGTCAGGAACAGGTGGAAGCACCGTTGAACGAGGTATTAGCAGCCGGTATGATTCTGATGACAGGCTGGAGAGGTGAATGTGACCTGATAGACCCGATGTGTGGTTCAGGAACTATACCTATCGAAGCCGCTTTGATTGCACGCAATATCGCTCCGGGTGTATTCCGTAAAGAATTCGGATTCGAGAAATGGAAAGACTTTGACCAGGATTTGTTTGATGCTATCTACAACGATGACTCACAGGAGCGTGAGTTTACTCATAAGATTTATGGATACGACAACAATCCGAAAGCAAACGAAATTGCTCAGCATAACGTGAAAGCTGCAGGAGTAAGCAAGGATGTCATCCTGAAAATCCAGCCATTCCAGCAGTTTGAGCAGCCTGCACAGAAAAGTATTATCATCACCAACCCTCCTTACGGAGAGCGTATCTCGTCAGAAGATTTGCTGGGACTTTACCAGATGATTGGTGAACGCTTGAAGCATGCATTCACCGGAAACGACGCCTGGATTCTGAGCTACCGTGACGAATGTTTTGACCAGATTGGACTGAAGGCTTCTATAAAAGTACCTTTGTTTAATGGAGCATTGGAGTGTCAGTTCCGTAAATACCAGTTGTTTGACGGGAAGTACAAGGAATTCCGTTCCGACAACAGTGACAAGGAGTTTAAGCCGAAACGTGAAGAAAGACCGGCACGTCCACGTCGTCAGGGAGAAAAAGTGGAATATGGCCGTAAGGAGCGCAAAGACGGAGGTCGTGGAGAACGGAAAGAAGGTTTCCGCAGCGACCGTAAAGAAGGATTCCGTAAAGATGCTGACCGCAAAGAAACATTCCGCGGACGCAAAGCAGGCGACGGAAAAGAATTTACTCGTGAACGCCGTAAAGAATTCAAATATAAGGAAGATTCGAAGCCACGTACTCCGCGTCCTTCTACAGACGACGGACGCCCGAAAGCGGCTCCTGCCCCACGCTACATGCACAGACGCCGCAGCGAGGAGGAAGGTAACTCACAAGATTAAAAATAGACAGAACATGAAACGTATATACTTTTTATTCTTTTTGTGCTGTATGACCACTCTCGCCACTTTTGCCCAGGAAAAGAAAACCTATACACTGGAAGATGTGATTCCGGGCGGAAACAATTATTTCAACTTAGTCCCTGAAAACATTCCGGGACTGCAATGGTGGGGAGATGTATGTGTACGTGCGGATGTGGAAAACATCCGCAGCATTCAGTTGAAAGATGGCAAGGAAAGCATACTTGTCACACTGGAAGAGATAAATCAGGCCATTGAAAAAGGAGAGAAGCCCTATCAGCTGTCACACGAACTAAAACCGCTTCGCAGCCTGATGTCGGCTTCATTGCCTTGGTCAGAGCGTAAAGTCATAGTATTTCAACAGAACAGCTATTGGGTGGAATATGACTTCGGACAGAAAAAAATTACGAACATATCCCGCCTGAACGAAAAAGCTACCAATCTTGACTTTTGCAAAACCAATGACAAAGTGGCCTATACCGTCGGTAACGGTTTGTTTGTAACTGGCAAAGGGGAGGAAAGTCACCAGATTAATCCTTCACAAACAGAAGAAGGGGTAGTTTACGGACAAGCTGTACATCGTAACGAATTCGGTATTTATAAAGGTACATTCTGGAGCCCGAAGGGAAGTTATCTGGCTTTCTATCGCATGGACCAGAGTATGGTCACAGACTATCCTCAGGTGAATACATCGACCCGTATCGCGACTCTTGAGCCGGACAAATATCCGATGGCAGGAATGACCAGCCACAAAGTGACGGTAGGAGTATACGATGTAAAGACTGGAAAAGTAATTTACCTGCAGGCCGGTGACCCGACCGACCGTTATTTTACCAATGTCAGCTGGTCGCCCGATGAGCAGCATATTTATGTTATCGAACTGAACCGTGACCAGAATCATGCCCAACTTATATGCTATCAGGCTGCCACAGGCGAAAAAGAAGGGGTATTGTATGAAGAAAAGAACCCGAAATACGTAGAACCTCAGCATCCGCTGGTATTCCTGCCGTGGGACGAAAGTAAATTTATTTACCAGAGTCAGCGCGACGGTTTCAACCACCTGTATCTGATGGATACGAAGGCAAAAGGAGAAGGTACATGGGAAAATGGCAAACTGGAAGGCAGTACCTATCTGGAACACCTGAAAGTAACTCCTTTGACGCAAGGCGACTGGTTGGTGCAGGATATTCTTGGATTCAATGCAGGAAAGAAGGAAATTATTATCGGTAGCACGGAAATATCTCCACTGCAAACCAATCTGTTCAGTCTCAACGTAAAAACCGGAAAACGTACATTACTGGGAGAAAAAGACGGTATGCACCGGGCTTCTCTCTCTGAAAGCGGTACTCACCTGATTGACAACTTCTCTTCATTCCAAGTAGGACGTGAAATCACCTTACTGCCTACCAACGGAAAGAAAGGAACTACATTACTGAAAGCTGATGACCCGATGTGCAGCCAGTTTAAGTTACCGGAAATTACCATCGGTACCTTTAAAGCAGCTGACGGAACAACAGACTTGTATTATCGTCTGATTAAGCCCGTAGACTTTGACCCGAACAAGAAATATCCGGCCATTATCTACGTATATGGTGGACCGCACGCACAGCTCATCCACAACACGCGTTTCTACGATGCCAGAGGATGGGATTTATACATGGCTCAGAAAGGGTATGTGATGCTGACAGTAGACAGCCGGGGAAGTGATAACCGGGGACTGGCTTTTGAAAACTGTACATTCCGCCACTTGGGAGTAGAAGAGATGAAAGACCAGGTCAAAGGTGCTGAGTTTCTGAAATCACTGTCTTATGTAGACGGTGAACGAATCGGCGTACATGGTTGGAGCTTCGGTGGCTTCATGACAACCAACCTGATGCTGACTTATCCTGACATCTTCAAGGTAGGCGTGGCTGGAGGACCGGTTATTGACTGGAAGTTCTATGAGGTGATGTACGGTGAACGCTATATGGATACTCCGGAAGCTAATCCGGAAGGATACAAGGGTTCCGACTTGAAACAGAAGGCCGGCAACCTGAAAGGCCGTCTGGAAATCATTATCGGAGGTACAGACCCCACTTGTGTTCCACAGCACAGCTACTCATTCTTGAGAGCTTGTATTGAAGCTGGTACCCATCCGGACTTTTTCGTTTATCCGGAAGACGGACATAACATGATGGGACGTGACCGTGTACACCTGCACGAACACATCACCCGCTATTTTGAAGACCATTTGAAATAATAGACTAAAAAACAGATACATATATGAAACTTTTACTTTTAGGTTCAGGAGGACGCGAACATGCACTGGCATGGAAAATCGCACAAAGCCCGAAAATTGAAAAGTTATACATCGCTCCGGGAAATGCCGGTACGCGTGAAGTAGGCGAAAACGTAGCTATCAAAGCCGATGACTTTGAAGGTATCAAGCAGTTTGTAACGGCCCACGGCATTGACATGGTAGTAGTAGGTCCGGAAGACCCATTGGTGAAGGGGGTATATGATTTCTTCAAAAACGATGACGCATTGAAGCAGGTACCGGTTATCGGTCCGTCAAAGGCTGGAGCCGTGCTAGAAGGAAGCAAGGAATTTGCCAAAGGTTTCATGCAGCGTCATCATATTCCGACTGCCGGATACAAGAGCGTAACTGCAGCCAACCTGGAAGAAGGGCTGGCTTTCCTGGAAACACTGGAAGCACCCTACGTGCTGAAAGCTGACGGATTGTGTGCTGGAAAAGGTGTATTGATTCTCCCCACATTGGAAGAAGCCAAGAAAGAGCTGAAAGAAATGCTGGGTGGAATGTTCGGAAATGCTTCTGCCACAGTAGTTATCGAAGAATTCCTGAGCGGTATCGAATGCTCTGTATTCGTACTGACTGATGGAAAGAACTATAAAATCCTGCCGGAAGCCAAAGACTACAAACGTATCGGCGAAGGTGACAAAGGATTGAACACAGGCGGTATGGGTTCTGTTTCTCCGGTTCCATTTGCAGATGCGGAATGGATGAAAAAGGTGGAAGACCGTATCATCCGTCCTACAGTAGAAGGACTGGCTGCAGAAGGTATCGATTACAAAGGATTTATCTTCTTCGGACTGATTAATGTAAAAGGTGAACCGATGGTCATCGAATATAATGTCCGCATGGGGGACCCTGAAACAGAAAGTGTCATGCTTCGTATCAAGAGTGACTTAGTAGACTTATTTGAAGGGGTAGCTCAGGGCAACCTGAATGAAAAGGCCCTAGAAATTGACCCGCGCTCAGCTGTCTGCGTCATGCTGGTATCTGGCGGCTACCCAGAAGCTTATGAAAAAGGATTCCCGATGACGGGTATTGAAGAAGCAAAGGCAGGCGGAAGTATTGTATTCCATGCCGGAACAGCCTTGAAAGACGGACAGGTGGTTACTGCCGGAGGACGAGTGATCGCAGTTAGTTCCTACGGAGCCAACAAGGCAGAAGCTCTAGCACAGTCTTTCCAGAATGCAGGCAAAATCTGTTTCGAGAAAAAATATTTCCGTTCAGACATCGGGTTTGACCTGTAACACATGCTTGCCCGAAATAGATTTCAATATGAACTGGCCACCGGAAGGGCTACTCTTCCGGTGACCATTATCATCTGTCTTATCATGTATGGTATTACCTATCAGGAAAAGACAGATTTACTTTCTTTGGCCATTCACGGAGCCATAGTCTACTGCCTGATTGAGTTGAATACCACGTTTTCACTCATCCGGACACGTACAACACTTCATGCGGCCCTATTTCTTTTTTTCTTAAGCGGACTTCCTTTCCTACACACCTATTCACATGAGCAATGGATTCCGCTGCTGTTTACGGTTTCTTTCTCTTACTTATTCAGAAGCTATGAATCGGTATATGCTCCGATTCCTGTTTTTCATTGCTTCCTCTGTCTCGGTATCAGCAGTTTTCTGCTTCCGCAGGTACTCTACTTTGTGCCGCTGATTTATTTCTACATGATTGGTTTGAGGGCTTTTACCCTCCGCACATTCTTTGCAGGTCTCATCGGCCTCCTCGTTCCTTATTGGATTGCATTGGCCTATCATCTTTATGCTGGAAACATGGAAGCGACCTGGCTACCTTTCAAAGCACTTGCCCACTTCCCTCCAATAGACTACGCTATTCTCTCTTTGTCACAATTGGTTTCGGGAGGTATTGCAATCTTATTCATAGCCATCTGCAGTGTAGAATGTATTCTGCATAGCTACCAGGACAAGGTACAAACACGCATCATGCTCCGTGTCCTGATAATTACAGGAATCGGCACATTGGCCTGTATGCTGCTTCTGCCTTCACACTTCAATACTTATTTTCTTATGACATTAGTCGTAGGTTCCGTCATGGGTGGTCACTTACTGGCACTGACCTTCAACCGTTTTACCCGCATCTTTCTTTGGGTATCTCTTGGAATCTGGACCTGCGTATGTATCATGAATTTATGGATGCATTTATTCAATTTCTGATAGATTGGGGATACTGGGGAATGTTTCTTTCTGCATTCCTGGCCGGAACCATCTTGCCGTTCAGTTCGGAGGTTGTATTACTGGCCTGCATCGGATTAGGACTTGACCCTGTGTGGTCCACACTCTTCACTACTGCCGGAAACGCACTTGGAGGCTTTACCTGCTACTGGATAGGGCGAATTGGTAAAACGGAGTGGATTGAGAAATATTTCAAGGTTGACAAAAAACAAATGGATAAGGCCATCCGGTTTATTCACGGAAGAGGATCATGGATGGCTTTTTTCTCATTTCTTCCTGTTATCGGGGATGCTTTGCTCATCGCCTTGGGATTTATGAGAGGCAATGTATGGATTACCACCATTGCCATGACCATTGGCAAACTGGCTCGCTATGCCATTATTGTGGCCACAGCTTTGGGAGTCTTCCGATTCATCGGATAGAAAACCAATGCAAATTTTCCTTGCTCAAAAGATATGACTATCTTTGCGAAAACTACCGAAAATCATCTACGAAAAATTTAACAAAACATGAAAAAACTTCTTTGCATCTATTGCTTATTATGCATGACTGCACTGGCTTGTGCACAAAACTTAAAATTCAATGCCAACGGAAAGTTCAAAATCGTCCAGTTTACCGATGTACACTACATTTTTAATGACCCACGCGCAGAGGTAGTCATTGAACGTATCAATGAAGTGCTGAATGCCGAAAATCCAGATTTGGTAATGTTCACCGGTGACGTAATCTACGGAAAGCCTGCAGAAGAAAGTATGCGTACTGTATTAGAACAAATTGCAAAAAGAAAAATACCTTTTGCCGTTACTTTTGGAAATCACGATGACGAACAAGGGCTTTCTCGGGAAGAACTACTAAAAATCATTGAAAGTATCCCATACAGCCTGACTGCCACCACAAAAGGTATCTCAGGTACAACTAACTTTATTCTGCCTGTAAAATCATCTGATGGACAGAAAGACGCTGAAATCCTTTATGTGTTTGATTCTCATTCTTATTCGCAGATAAAAGAAGTGGGAGGATATGACTATATCGATTTCGACCAGATTCAATGGTACCGTGAGAACAGTTCAAAATATACACAGACAAACGGTGGAACTCCCGTTCCTTCACTGGCATTCTTCCATATTCCTTTGCCGGAATATAACCAGGCTGCGACTTATGAAAATGCGGCATTATTTGGTATCCGGAAAGAGAAAGCATGTGCCCCTGCCTTAAACTCAGGCCTTTTCACGGCCATGAAAGAAATGGGAGACATCAAAGGGGTATTTGTTGGACATGACCATGACAATGACTACGCGGTAATGTGGCAAGGTATCCTTTTGGCATACGGACGTTATACCGGTGGAAATACGGTTTACAATAATCTACCCAATGGAGCCCGTATTATCGAACTGACAGAAGGAGAAAAGGGATTCCGTACTTGGATTCGTACTAAGAATCATACAGAACAAGAAGTGATATTTCCGGAAAGCTTTTTAAAGCCCAATAAATAAAACCGGATTTTTAATGAAATACTGTTGATAGAAAGATGATTACACTCGAACCCACTGCCGACGGAAGCAATACATTATACGTTCCTGAATTGAATGAACATTATCATTCCGTGAAAGGCGCATTAACCGAGTCTGCACATATTTTTATTCAAATGGGATTGAATCACGCTCAGGCGGCAAATCCTCGTGTACTTGAAATCGGTTTCGGTACAGGACTGAATGCCTTTCTGACCTTGTTGGAAGCAGAAAAAAGCCAAAGAGCCATTCACTTTACCAGCATTGAACGATTCCCGCTTTCGGAAGATATTGTACGCGAACTTGCCTATCCGGAAACAATCGCTCCGGAAGAGTGTGAGAAATTCTATGCACTGCACACTGCTCCCTGGAACCAGGAAGTAAAAATCTCACCTTATTTCACGCTTCACAAGATAGAAGGTGATTTCACTCACTTCTCATTCAGTGAATGTTATGATGTGGTCTACTTTGATGCCTTTGCTCCCGAAAAGCAGCCTGAGATGTGGAGTCAGCCACTTTTTGACAACTTGTACCGCCAGATGAATCCCGGTGGAATCCTGACTACTTACTGCGCAAAAGGAGTGGTAAGGAGAATGTTGCAGGCGGCTGGTTTCACCGTGGAGCGACTCCCTGGCCCTCCAGGAGGTAAAAGAGAAATTCTTCGGGCAACCAAAGAAAGAACCTAAAAATAAACAAAGGAGTCTCCCCCTACCAAAAGAAACTACTATATTTGTATCACACTTTCAATACGACACAAACAAATGAAAAAATATTTTTTTATTTTGATAAGTATCCTGCTGCTCACCGTATCTTGTACGGGAAAGCAAGGAAAAGAAGATGCCCCTACTCTGACAGTAACCATTGAACCGTTACGATATTTCACAGAAGCCATTGCTGGAGACAAATTCCAGGTGGTTAGTATTGTTCCCAAAGGAGCTAATCCGGAAATATACGACCCTACTCCCCAGCAACTCGTCGAACTGGCACGAAGCAAAGCCTATCTGCGTATCGGCCATATCGGGTTTGAACAGGCATGGGCAGAAAGATTGCAAGCCAATACACCCAAACTGCCTTTTTATGACATGTCACAAGGAGTCGATCTCATTCATGAAATACATCCTCATGCCCATACACATGGAAATATAGACGGAGTAGAACCTCATATATGGAATTCGGTTTCGAATGCACGTATCATTTCCTCTAACATCTGCAAGGCATTGTCTGAAATAGACCCGGACAATCAAACTTACTATCAGACACGACTGGACAGCCTGCAACAGGTCATCAACCGTACCGAACGTGAGATGCAAAGTTATTTGACGAATGCTGACTATTGTTTCCTGATTTACCATCCGGCATTAAGTTACTTTGCCAGAGATTACAGCCTGCAGCAAATCAGCATCGAGGAAGGAGGAAAGGAACCTTCACCGAGTCATCTGCAGGAACTGATGAAAACCTGCAAACAGAAACAAGTAAGAGTCGTGTTCGTGCAACAGGAATTCGACCAGCGTAACGCGGAAGTAATCGCGCAGGAACTAGGACTAAAAATCGTCCCTATCAACCCGTTAAGCTATGACTGGAACAAAGAAATGATTCACATAGCCAAATCATTAAGCAAAAAACAATAACTAAAATTTATCCTCATGAACCAACCTCTTATCAGACTGACTGAGATTGCCGCTGCATACGACCAGAAAAAAGTGCTGGAACATATCAACCTGGAAATTGCAGAAAAGGATTTTCTTGGAGTAATCGGCCCGAACGGAGGAGGAAAAACCACCTTGATGAAAATTATTTTAGGCTTACTAAAGCCTTCGGCTGGAACAATTCAGTTTTTTCATCAGGAAAAGGAGGTGAATGAGATTACAATGGGGTATTTGCCCCAATACAACACTATAGACAAGAAATTTCCCATCTCGGTGTACGAAGTGGTTCTTTCCGGATTAAATAAACAAAAATCATTGTTCCGCTCATTCTCCAAGGCACAGCATGACAAGGTACGTGAAACCATTGCCCGCATGGGACTGGAAGGCTTGGAACAAAGAGCCATCGGACAATTAAGTGGCGGACAGCTGCAAAGGGCTTTATTGGGGCGCGCACTCGTCTCCAATCCAGAAGTCGTCATTCTGGATGAACCCAACACATACATTGACAAGCGTTTTGAGGCTCGTCTTTATGCTCTGTTGGAAGAAATCAACAAGGAATGCGCCATCGTGCTAGTGAGTCACGATATCGGCACCATCCTGCAAAACGTAAAAAGCATTGCCTGTGTAAACGGCACGCTGGATTACCATCCGGATACGGAAGTTTCCGCCGAATGGCTGGAGGCACATTTTGAATGTCCTATCGAACTGTTAGGACACGGCAACCTGCCTCATCGAATATTAAAATGCCATCATCACGAAGAGTAGAAGGCTGCTTTTAACGCCTTTTGCAACATTATCATTTACTTTTGGGACTTGATTAGCAAATGTTTGCTATCTTTGCCGCATTGAATTTTAACGAGAAACTAAAAATAATTCATGAAACAGTACAACAAGATTAACAATCTGGTAGGCTGGCTTACTTTTGCGGTGGCTGCATTTACTTACTGCATGACCATTGAACCGACGGCCAGCTTCTGGGACTGTCCGGAATTCATTACTACCGGATACAAACTGGAGGTAGGACATCCTCCTGGCGCACCTTTCTTCATGCTGACAGCCAACCTGTTCAGCCAATTTGCCAGCGATGCGACTCAAGTGGCTAAAATGGTGAACATAATGAGTGCCCTGATGAGTGCGGCATGTATCCTGTTCCTATTCTGGAGTATTACCCACCTGACCAAGAAACTGATTTGCCCCGATGACAAAGAGATGACTACGGGCAAGCTGATTACCATCATGGGAGCTGGTCTGGTAGGTGCACTGGCTTATACATGGAGTGATACATTCTGGTTCAGTGCGGTAGAAGGTGAAGTATATGCATATTCCAGCCTTTTCACTGCCGTTGTTTTCTGGCTGATTCTGAAGTGGGAGAACCGGGCTAACGAGCCTCACAGCGACCGTTGGCTGATTCTGATTGCTTACCTCACAGGATTGTCTATCGGTGTACACTTGCTGAACTTACTGTGTATTCCGGCCATCGTACTGGTATATTATTACAAGAAAAACCCCAACGCCAACCTGAAAGGCAGTCTGATAGCCTTGGCTGGTTCCATGATTCTGGTAGCTGTCGTATTGTATGGCATCGTGCCGGGTATCGTGAAGGTAGGCGGATGGTTTGAGCTGTTGTTTGTCAACGACTTCGGCCTGCCATTTAATACGGGTGTCATCATTTACATGATTATTCTGGCTGCAAGCATCATCTGGGGTGTATACGAAAGCTACACCGTGAAAAGCCGCAAGCGGATGAATATCTCTTTCCTGACCACTGTCGGTTTGCTGGGTATTCCGTTCTACGGACACGGCTGGAGCAGTGTCTTCATCGGTATCATCGTACTGACAATTTTAGCAATTTACCTCTTTGCCAATATCGGTGAAAAATACCGTGTCAGCGCACGCACGCTGAATACCAGTCTGCTGGCCATGATGATGATTGTGGTAGGTTATTCTTCGTATGCAGTCATTGTCATCCGTTCTTCGGCCAATACGCCAATGGACCAGAACTCTCCGGAAGACATCTTTACTTTGGGAGAATACTTAGGCCGTGAACAATACGGTACCCGCCCGTTATTCTACGGACAAACTTATGCTTCTAAACCGGCATTGAAACCTACTGAAGGAGGATGCGTGTACGACGTGGAAGAAGGGGCTCCGGTATACCAGCGGAAAGAAAAGGAACGTCCGGATGAAAAAGACAGCTACGAAATTGTACGTCATAAAACAGAGTATAAATACGCTCAAAACATGTTGTTCCCACGTATGTACAGCGATGCACATGCACAAGCCTACGAAGACTGGCTGGGAGGAGTAGAAGGACGTCAGGTTCCCTACGACCAGTGTGGAGAAATGATTATGGTGAAGATTCCGACACAATGGGATAACATCAAGTTCTTCTTCATCTACCAGTTGAACTACATGTACTGGCGTTATTTCATGTGGAACTTTGCCGGACGTCAGAATGACATTCAGGGACAGGGAGAAATCGAACATGGAAACTGGATTACCGGTATTTCATTTATCGATAACATGTTGATAGGCGACCAGACGCTGCTCCCAAGTGAACTGAAAAATAACAAGGGACACAACGTATTCTACTGCTTACCGTTGATTTTAGGACTTATCGGTCTGTTTTGGCAGGCTTATAAGGGAGAAAAGGGTATCCAGCAGTTCTGGATTGTCTTCTTCCTCTTCTTCATGACCGGTCTAGCCATTGTGCTTTACCTGAACCAGACACCGCAGCAACCTCGTGAACGAGACTATGCATACGCCGGTTCGTTCTATGCATTTGCCATCTGGATTGGACTGGGAGTGGCAGCCATAGCCGAATACCTGAGCAAGAAAATCAATGAAAAGCCTGCGGCTATCTTAGCCAGTGTGGTCTGCTTGCTGGTGCCCGTGCAAATGGTAAGCCAGACATGGGACGACCACGACCGCAGCAACCGCTATACATGCCGCGATTTCGGACAGAACTACCTGAACTCTGTACCCGAAAAAGGAAATCCGATTCTCTTTACCAACGGTGATAACGATACATTCCCCTTGTGGTATAATCAGGAAACAGAAGGTGTACGCACGGATGTACGTGTCTGCAACCTGAGTTATTTGCAGACTGACTGGTACATTGACCAGATGCGCCGTCCGGCATACGACTCTCCTTCAGTACCTATCAACTGGGATCGTATTGACTATGTATCCGGTCACAACGAAGCGGTGTACGTACGTCCTGATGCCATGCCGACTATCCTTGAATTCTACAAAAAGAATCCGGAAGAGGCTGCCAAGGAGTTTGGAGATAATCCATACGAACTGAAAAACATTTTGGAACACTGGGTACGCTCACCGAAAGAAGACTTACAGATGATTCCGACCGACAGTATCGTTATAAAACTGGATAAGGAAGCCATCAAACGTTCGGGTATGCTGACACCTGATTCTATTCCGGAATACATGCATATCTCGCTGAAAGGTAAACGAGTGCTGTATAAGAGTGAACTGATGATGCTGGAAATGTTGGCCAACACCAACTGGGAACGTCCGATGTACATGGCTATCACCGTGGGTTCTGACAATCACCTGAACCTGACCAATAACTTCTTGCAGGAAGGTCTGGCTTATCGCATCACTCCGTTTGACAATGCGAAATTAGGCAGACGACTCGACAGCGAAAAGATGTACGACAACCTGATGAACAAGTTCAAGTTCGGCGGCATTGACAACCCTGACATTTACCTGGATGAAACGGTATTACGCATGTGCGATACTCATCGCCGCATGTTCGTACAGCTGACCAGCCAGTTGATTAAGGAAGGCAAGAAGGATAAGGCACTGAAAGCATTGGATTATTGCGAAAAAGTGATTCCTTCGACCACTGTTCCGCACGACTACCTGATGAGCAGTTCCAAGGAAATGGCAGAAAACTACCTGGCATTAGGACAGCCGCAGAAAGCTGAAAAGATTCTCAATGAACTGGCCAACAACGCTGTAGAATATGCTACCTGGTACTTGAGTCTGGACGATGCCCGTTTCGCAAGTTCATACGAGAACTGCATGCGTTATTTCTATATTCTGGATGATGTATGCAAGACCATGGCGCAAATGAAAGACAGCAAGACAGGTGAAGAAAACAAATCTGCTTTGCATTATGCTCAAAAGTTCGACCAGCTGTACAAACTGCTGGAAAAACGAGTAGGTAACAGCGCTCCTGCTCAATAATACAGAAATTGAATGATTAGATACAGAATGTCATTCTGAACACCACAGAGAATATCACCACCTTTGCAGGTTCAGAATGACATTCTTTTTTTTTAATTCTTTCTGCAAAACAAACCTCTTAAAACGACGAAAAACATGTTCATAGAACAACCTCCACAATTTATCCGTCTGCTTTATCCAAAAGCTCTCTGGCGCATGGATAAAAACGAAAGAGCTGTCTACCTCACTTTTGATGACGGCCCCATACCTGAGATTACTCCCTGGGTACTTGATTTACTGGACAAATATGGAATTAAAGCTACCTTCTTCATGGTGGGTGATAATGTAAGGAAGCATCCCAAAGAATTCCAAATGGTAGTGGAACGCGGACATCGTATCGGAAACCATACTTTTAACCATATACGAGGATTCGAATTTTTAAGCCAGAACTATCTGGCCAATACCGATAAGGCCAACGCTTATTTGCAGACCAACTTATTTCGTCCTCCTCACGGGCACATGCGGTGGATGCAATACCATGTGTTGAAAAAGAAATACCAGATTGTGATGTGGGATTTGGTTACGCGAGACTACAGCAAGCGGATCAATGGTCCGCAAGTATTTGAGAAGGTAAAGAAATATGCCCGGAACGGTTCTATCATCACGTTCCATGACTCCCTGAAATCGGAAGAAAACCTTAAATATGCCCTTCCCCGCTCCATTGAGTGGCTGCTTGCAGAAGGCTACGAGTTCAAGGTATTTCCTTAATATCAGCCGTTGAAAAAAAGACTCTCCTTCGTCATGCCAGTACTTCCTTGAAAGTACTGGAGTACACTGCCGAAAGTACTACAGTACTGCCCTGAAAGTACTGCAGTACTTTCAGTATAGTACTGACAAAATTAAAAACCGACAGAACCCAATCTCCCCAAACGGTCATTTGGCACTGTCGGTCTTTCTTATATCTTTATATCTTTCCTGTTACAGACTTTTATTTCTGAACGGTCACCACCAGCGGATTACGTACTTTCTCAGCATAATCCTTCAAGTAATTGGTCCAGTCTTCTGCTTTTTCGAAACCATATTTGCTCCAGCCTGAACCCCAGTAATATACAAAATCATTACCCGGTTCATACGTAGAAATACCCAATACATGTCCCAGTGCATCGCCTACCGGTTTTTCAAACAACTGTGTAGTAGTCTGTACCGAAGCAGGGAATACCGCTCCTACATATACAATACCGTTGCCAGCTTCAGCATTCGTCGTGGGGTCTGCATAAGAGATATATCCTTTCGCTGCATCATACGCATATCCTTCAGGATTTGCCGCATGAAGCACCAACCCTGCTGCTACCGGAGTAGCCTGCGTCAGATATTCGTATGAAACCGTAGTCTTGTTCAGCTGAGAGCCTTTATCAAGCTGTATGATACGAGTTTCTACCACATTTGAATCGTTCTTTACCACCAAAGGATTGAATACCAGTTTCACGGTAAAACGCAAAGGTCCGTTATCCAAAATCTCATAATCTTTGTAGCAATAAGGATATACAATTGCAGAGTCCGGCATCAGAGCTGCAGTACCGCCTCCCAAAGTAGGACCAACCGCATAGCAGTCCATTCCGTTACCATGGTCTATATGATAAGAAATAGCACGCGACAAACTGTCTGCTTCCTCCTTCTTTCCGGCTTCTCTCAACGCCTTGATTTCTGCACGTGAAGCAGAATCCAGCTCCATTGCATAACGATCTTCTACAACGAGCTCTTCTACGCTCTTTGTAAAGACATCATATCCATAAGCTTTTTCTCCGCTCTTCTGCAAAGCCGGGCCGTATGCACGATAAGCCGCACGGTCATTCTCCCAGGCAATGTCATCCAGACGTTCCGGATAGCAACGGCCATACACTACCGCATTAACCAGTGAAGGTGTTCCCTGCTGCACTGTATAGTTTACAGAAGCTTTTGAAGCGATAGACACGGGAAATATCACTTTCTCATCGTATGTCAGCTGATAAGGAACCTCCTGGGCTTTCTCATCATAGATTACAAACTGTGCAGTGTCAGAAAGATTCAGCTGCGTATAAATATCATTTACGGGAATTTCTACCATTTCCCCTGTACGTTCTATAGCCAAGGGGTTGGCAATTGTCACAGTGACAGATTCTGATTTACTACATCCGGTCCACAATACAGTGGCACAAGCAGCGGCAGCAAACAAAGTCTTTCTCATAATATTATCTTTATCTATTACCAAAAAGTCATTCTGGGAAAGTACAAACCCTCCCAGAATGACATTCTATCTACAAAATAAATGTAATTTATTTAGGCTGTTTACCGATATAAGCCAAAATACCACCGTCCACATACAATACGTGACCGTTTACAAAGTTAGATGCGTCAGAAGCCAGGAATACAGCAGGACCCATCAAATCTTCCGGAGTTCCCCAACGAGCAGCCGGAGTCTTAGCCACGATAAATGCATCGAACGGATGACGAGAACCGTCAGCCTGACGTTCACGCAAAGGAGCAGTCTGAGGAGTAGCGATGTAACCCGGGCCGATACCATTACACTGGATATTGAATTCACCATATTCAGAAGCAATGTTACGAGTCAACATTTTCAAACCACCTTTTGCTGCAGCGTATGCAGAAACTGTTTCACGACCCAGCTCACTCATCATAGAACAGATGTTGATAATCTTTCCGTGACCTTTCTTAATCATGCTAGGAATAACAGCTTTTGAAACGATAAACGGTGCGTTCAAATCCACGTCAATAACCTGACGGAACTGATCAGCTGACATCTCACACATCGGAATACGTTTGATGATACCTGCATTGTTTACCAGAATATCGATTACACCTACTTCTTTTTCTACCTGTGCAACCATTGCATTTACGGCATCTTCGTTAGTTACGTCGCATACATAACCGTGTGCATTGATACCTTCTTCTTTGTATGCAGCCAAACCTTTGTCAACCAGTTCCTGTTTAATGTCGTTAAACACGATAGTTGCACCCGCTTTAGCAAAAGCTGTAGCAATAGCAAAACCGATACCGTAAGAAGCACCTGTTACAAGGGCTACCTTACCTTCAAGTGAAAAGTTTACCATAATAATTATAAATTTTAAAATCTCCCGTTGTTCCCCGAAAAACAGAGAACAACTTTATATTATTGTTTAAAGTTCTTTCTCTCTACGCAGACAAAAATACAAAAGTTAGCCGAAATCCAGGTACAATATTTGTTCACAAAACCTATAAAATTGTGCTACTTCTTGTGTATTTATTGATTTTTCCTACTAAAAATACGTTTCAGCAGACTTTTTCACTCAATTTAGCTGTATCAATAACTCACAAATTTTATCCTGCAGTTTACGGGCCTGACGAGCTTTCAATACATTTTGATTAATGATAACAAAAGAAATTTTGTGCCCGTTCACGGATGTCAAATAACCAGCCAATGAACTGATTCCCGTAACAGTTCCGGTCTTTGCTCTTACATTACGGAAGGCTTTTCCCGTACGCATTCTTCCCTGAAGCGTACCATCAACTCCTGCTACGGGCAGGCAGTCATAGAAAGTCTGGAACACGGACGGATGACGATAAGCATAGTTCAGATAAGCCAATATCAGACGAGGAGACACATAATTATACAACGAGACTCCACTACCATCTACAATTCGATACTCCTTGGGGTCATGCCCAATGGCATTGCGCATGAATCTCCCTATTACAACCTGACAGTCCCCAAAAGAGATGTGTGAAGTATGTTTCCCGTTCATTTGCCCTAACTGACGAAACAAGGCCTCCGCAGAAAGATTGTCACTTTCTTTCAAGGCACGCTTCAACACTTCCTCCACCGGACGGCGGCAAGTGTAAATCCATTGTGTACTATCAGGAGCGGTTAAAAAGAAAATACTGTCTTTCGATACGGACAGCCCTTCTTTGTTAAGCTTATAACAAAACGTATCCATAAAGAATCGCTTGGAATCATACAGATTCAGCGTACGCTTACGAACAGAAGAAACACATCCGGACACATCTATCGTATTGCCGTTTGTGAGCCAGTCACGCGTTATTTTCAGTTTTCCAGCTTCGGGGTGCAGACTTATAGAACGATTGTTCAACTGATAATAATCTGATTCCGGAGTAATTTCCACGGTTCCGGCCTTCCCTTTGGCAGCAGGAGATACCTTAATATCCACACATCCCCTGTTCAGCATAAGCGGTGAAAGATAAGGTTGGAAAGCTTCTGGAGTATCATCCCATGACCAGCCTTCTCCCCAGTATATGGAATCCATCAAAGAAACATCACCCACAAGTTTCCCGGAAATAGCTTGTATGCCTGCCTCTTTCACGGCTCTGACCAGAAAGTCCATATCCAACTCCATAAACTCCGGGTCAAAACCTCCTTTTACGTACAGGTTTCCTTTCAAGATTCCTTTTTCCACCACACCGTCGTACGAAAGTGTAGTCTGAAACTGGAAATCCTTTCCTAATACATCCAAAGCAGTTACCGCAGTAACCACTTTTTCAATAGAAGCCGGCCGGTACAACTTGTCTGCCTGATAGCTATAAAGCTCCTTGCCTGCAGTCAAATCATGAACCACAATACCTACTTCCGAGGTTTTCAACAAGGGGTCGGAAGATATTAACTTGTTTAACTCGTTTGTTAATAACGTCTGGGCATGAAGAAAACCGGCCCAAAGAAATAAAAAAAATAATACTCCGCTTATCCGTTTCATTCAACACTTCAATTTATAACTCGCGAAAGATTTCGCCTACCGTAGGATGTGGAAAGACATATTTTTTCCAGTCTGAAAGTTTACGTCCGTCTTCTATCATCATTCCTGCCTGAATAATTAATTCAGAAGCCGGATTTCCCAGTAAATGCACTCCTAAAATTTCTTCATCTTCTCCTACCAGTACCTTGCAGACTCCATTTACACCTTCATTTTCAGCCACAAAACGGCCCGAATAGGCAGCTGGTAAGCTTACTACACGATAGACACGACCTTCGCGTGTAAGCGCTTCTTCCGTACAACCTACAGAAGCAATTTCCGGGTTGGTATAAACAACTCCCGGTATGGCACGATAGCTCATGGCGTCTGTTTTTCCTAAAATATGATGAACTGCCACCTCTGCTTCACGCACAGCCGTATGAGCCAGCAAAGATACTCCATTCAAATCACCGCACACATATACTCCCGGCACGGAAGATTGCAGATGTTCATCTACTTTCACCGTTCCACGTGCCGTAAGTTCCAGATTCAGGTTTTCCAATCCGAATCCGCTCATTACCGGCCGGCGTCCTACGCTCATCAACAGTTTTTCGGCACAAACTGTATTTTTTTCTTCTCCGCAGGTATATTCTATTTCTATTCCGTCTTCCTTCTGTGTAACTCCGGTTACTTTCGTATTCAGCAAGAACTTCACTCCTCTCTTGGCATAATCTGCCCGTAAAAGGCCTGACAATTCCTTGTCCATTCCTCCTAAGATTTCATCCATCATTTCCACAACCGTTACTTTCACTCCCAAGCTGTGGAAAAACGAAGCAAATTCCATACCGATAACTCCTCCTCCTACAATTACCAAAGAAGAAGGGATTTCTTTATTGTCCAATGCGTCTCGATGTGTCCAGTAATTCACCGAATCAAGTCCTGCCACCGGAGGAATAAAAGTCGCACTGCCTGTACATACTATCATCTGTTCACATTCATACAACTCCTCACCGCAACGAACAGTATGTGCATCCTGAATGTAGGCTTCCCCTTGCACCAAAGTAACCTTCTGTGCCGTGAGTTTTGCCTTGATACCCAGTACCAATTTTCTGACCACCTTCGTTTTTCGGGCTATAATCTTTCCTAAATCGGCTGAAACCTCTTTCACATTAACACCGTATTTTGATGCATGCAAAGCTGTATCGTGTACTTTCGCCGCATACAGCAAGGTCTTTGTGGGAATACATCCCTCATTCAGACAAACTCCGCCCACGTTGTTCTTTTCAAACAAAACTACACTCAGTCCTGCTTTTCCGGCCATCTCAGCAGCTGTATATCCAGCCGGGCCACCACCAATTATAGCCAATTGATACTTCATAATCCGTCCAAATTTTAGAAATGATTATTCTTCACGATAGTCTGCATGAGGATTGCGTTCTTTCGCACAAGCCACAAATCCTTTTAAATCGGCCGGGTCAAAATTAATGAACCCTTTCGTATAATATATGGTAATTCTTCCTTTCAGCAACGAATCTTTCTTACGCAATGCAATCCGTTTTACTCCATACGCCTTGATACTGCCACTAAAACCTCTTTTCAACCAAATATCCCCGTTTTCCTGTACCAGAATACGCGTCATCTGCTCATCAATCAACAATAAAACGGGAAGCACAATCGGCATCAAATTCCAATAGTTTTCTGTATGCAAAGCCATCAGCACAATGGCCACAATCACAATAATGACTCCTAACCACACTTTAAAAGGAGTTCTGCGGATTTTAAACTCACGTACCATAGTATTTTTATCAGTTAATTATTTGTCTCAATCATAAAATTGAATTGCCTCGTTCTTTTTCAACAGGCAACGGATAAAATCTTCCTGATTCTTAGGGGAAAGAGAAATGGAACGGACCTTTCCATGTTTTTTAAAAACGACTTCAAGCCGCTCGAACGACAAAGCAGGTTGCCAGAAAGTCATCGAACGGACTTTCCGTATACGAAGAATCTGATCTATTTCAAGTGAAGCATTGGGGATAAACCGTCCGGTCTCTACTTTTAGCCATCCATCTCCTGTAATTACATACTGCGTATGAACCAGCATTTCGATTTCAAAAACCACCACAGTTGCACACAGAATTGTACACAGCAGATAATGTTCCCAGAAAAAAAAGAATAACAACACAGAAGTTATTCCTATCACTATCCAATACCACCAACCAACCTTTGATTGAAAAGTACGATTCATTGTCTGATTTTTTGTTTTAATTTCCCGTGAAGATAAGAAATTCTGCTTGAAAACAAAACATCTCCAACGCATCTTTAAGTATTTTAAAAATCAATCTACAGAGACACACAAAAAAGAATGCTTTTGAGCATCATATAACTGACTTTTTTGTAGTTTTGCGTTATAATACCCAATCTTATGATAAGAAAATTCGATTTTCTCGTTATCGGTTCAGGAATTGCCGGAATGAGCTTTGCGCTGAAAGTGGCGCATAAAGGTTCGGTTGCACTGATCTGCAAGGCCGGACTGGAAGAAGCGAATACCTACTATGCACAGGGAGGCATCGCTTCAGTAACCAACCTGAAGGTGGATAATTTCGAAAAACATATCCACGATACCATGGTTGCAGGAGACTGGATCAGCGATCCTGCCGCTGTAGAAAAGGTTATCTGCAACGCGCCTTCTCAAATAGAAGAACTAATTAAATGGGGAGTAAACTTTGACAAGAAAGACAACGGAGAGTTTGACCTGCACAAAGAAGGTGGACATTCTGAATTCCGTATTCTCCATCATAAAGACAATACTGGTGCTGAAATACAGACCAGCCTGATAGAAGAAGTAAAACGTCATCCCAATATCACCGTCTTCAGTAATTTCTATGCAGTAGAAATCATCACCCAGCACCATTTAGGAATTATCGTTACGCGTCACACGCCGGGAGTCAAATGCTTTGGTGCTTATGTGCTGAATGAAAAAACAGGAGAGGTGGATACATTCCTTTCTAAAATCACCGTCATGGCCACTGGAGGATGTGAAGCGGTTTATACCCACACCACCAACCCATTGGTTGCTACAGGCGACGGTATTGCCATGGTATATCGTGCCAAAGGAGTTGTCAAGGACATGGAATTCATACAATTCCACCCTACTGCCTTGTATCACCCGGGCGACCGTCCCAGCTTCCTTATCACAGAAGCTATGCGAGGTTATGGAGGTGTACTGAGAAACTTGTCGGGTGAAGAATTCATGCAGAAATACGACCCGCGTCTTTCATTGGCTCCTCGTGACATCGTAGCACGTGCCATAGATAATGAAATGAAACAACGTGGTGAAGACCATGTATACCTGGATGTTACGCATAAAGATCCGGAAGAAACAAAGAAACATTTCCCCAATATTTATAAAAAGTGCCTGAGCCTGGGTATTGATATTACGAAAGACTATATCCCGGTAGCACCGGCTGCCCACTATCTGTGTGGAGGTATCAAGGTCGATTTGGACGGACAATCCAGCATCAAGCACCTGTATGCTTTGGGAGAATGTTCTTGCACTGGATTGCATGGAGGCAACCGCCTTGCATCCAATTCACTGATAGAAGCCATTGTTTATGCGGACTCTGCCGCTAAACACGCACTCAGTGTACTCGACCGTTACGATTTCAACGAAGATATTCCGGAATGGAATGCAGAAGGCACTATCAGTAACGAAGAACGAATTCTGATTACACAAAGTATGAAAGAAGTCAATCAGATTATGGAGTCGTATGTAGGTATTGTACGAAGCAACCTCCGTCTGGTGCGTGCATGGAACCGTCTGGATATTCTCTATGAAGAAACAGAGCGCCTGTTTAAACGTGTAAAGGCTTCCAGAGAGATTTGCGAGCTTCGTAACATGATTAATGTAGGTTACCTGATTACTCGCCAGGCAATGGAAAGAAAAGAGAGTAGAGGGCTTCATTACACGATTGACTATCCTCATCCAAGCAAAGACAACGTAGAGAAATAAAATCTCTAATGGATATTTTCACAAGCCGGGGTAAATACTCCGGCTTTTTTTATGTTCTTCTCTGAAAATCCTACTAAACACAACATGCTAAAGTAGCCACTCTCCCAGAGGGATTTTCGTGCGTTCTGAGAGCATCCGAAGATTCCGATAAAGAATGAATTCTCCTTTGCGGAGAAAACGTCTCCAGAGGCATTTCTG